>OHOM01000083.1_pt1 | contig 62803 bp, 46 predicted proteins | sample 1569901 | NCBI WGS metagenome assembly OHOM01 (sample SAMEA3879526, study PRJEB24766) | human gut metagenome | biome: human-associated habitat; feature: feces | place: USA | collected 1985/1987
TTCTATTATGAACAAAAAGTTTTTAAGTGCAATCCTGTTCGGAGCCTTGATGGTTACCTCGACAGGAACATTTGTGTCTTGTAAGGATTACGACGATGATATCGACGAAATCAACAGCAAGATTGACAAGATTGAAACCACACTGTCTGAATTGGAGTCAAAGATTGGCGACAAGGGTGTATCCAGTGTGACTTTCGATGAAAAGACAGGTGTATTGACTGTGGTAGACGGTACAGGCTCTCATACTTATACCATCAAAACAACAGCTCCCAGTGTGGAAAAAACAGTGGTGACAGTTGACGGTAAAGACCTGAAAGTAGACGGAAAAGTAATCGGTCAGTTGGGTGACACTGTAGAAGTGAAAGACAACGAACTGTATGTGAACGGCAAGGCAACAGGTATCAAGGTTGGAAAATATGCCATCCTGGAAAATGATGCTGACGGTATGTACACCATCACATTGCCCGATGCCAACGGTGAAATGAAGACTATCAAATTGCCGAAAGCAACTTCGGGAATGATGAGTGTAAACGTAGACGATAAAAAAGCAATATTTACGGCTAACACAACTGCAAGTAACCCTACCGGTATTGCTTGGGGAAAAGCAAACAAAGCAATCACCTGGAAAGGTGCTAAAGGAAACATTGCCAAAGGACAACTTTTGTTGGGACGCTATACAGAAGGAAAAGTTACGGTAGTTCCTTCAAGCTACAACTTGGGTGCACAGACATTGAAACTGGTTGCTTCTGACGGATCTGCTGCTCCTGTAACTGTCACTGCAACAGCAAACAATGATCTTATCTATGGTGATAGAGCTGCATCAGCCAATGGCGACTGGACAGTAGCCATCACAATGGATGAAACGGTTACAGCCGACAATATCGCTACTGCTTTTGCAACAGAAGTTGAAAGCCAGGCTAAGAACGTGAAATATGCATTGTCTGTAAACGGCGACTTGGTAACAGGCTATGAATTTATTATCGATACCGATGAAACAGCTGATACAACTGCTCTTGCAGCAACAAAGATTAAAGTGGGAGGAGTAGAAGGAACAGATGATGCAACGACTGCAAGCAACCCTCTTGATATCAGCGACTTCAAATTAGGTACTAACGAAATCATCATTGAAGACAAAGACGCAAGCAATGCAGACGCCCACAAAGTTTATGATGCATATCTTGAAATCGGTGACATCGACAAAGCCGGCAGATATGGTGTAACAGTAAACGGTATGAAGATTACAGCTGCTGACAAAGCTGCCAAGCAAGAAATACCTTTCATTGTGCATATCCTGGACGTAACAGGTACTGAAACCAAGCAATATATCAAGGTTACCTTCGTGGCTGCTACAGTAGAAGACGAACCGATTGCAGACCAGACTTATAAGTTGATGCCCGAAAAGAACTTCGTTATCGACTTGGGTAATACATTTACCGGATTGACAGACGAACAGGCTGACAAAGTTCAGGGTAACATTACTTGGGCTACTGACGGTAACTTCTTTAAAGCATCTATCAGCTCTGTAACATATTACACAGATGCTGCATGCAAGAAACAAGTAACTGACTTGTCTTCTGCTGCAACCATCAAGACTATCAAGTATGCCAAGATTGCAGATAGCGAAATCGCAGATGCTCCAAAAGCAGGTGCAACCAAGTTGACCATCACTTTGTCTGATGATGCCGCTGCCGGTAATGAAATCAAGAAAGTAAGTGCAAACTACACTATCACATTGCCTTCATTCGATGAATTGGCAGTAGTTAACACCAATGCTTTGTGGAATGAAGCAGGTACTACTCTTACTGCACGTATGGGATGGAGTACCAATGCAACTCTTTCTTTGGCTAAAGCATACACAGTAAAAGATGGCGTGAAAGGTCTTGCTATTGACGACATCGAATATGTTGCTACATACACTACTGATGCCGGTGCTGTAACAAAACTTTCTGTAACAGATGGTGAAATTGCAGATGCCAATGGACTGATAGATGATAACAAGGTTAAGTATAACACGCTTGCTGCAACCGCTTCCATCGAATTAGCAACAGACTTGACAGTATCTAAAGACTTTACCGTAACCGTCAAGAGTATCTTTGAAGATGCTAAAATCGTTTACTACAAAGCAGGTGCTGCTCAAAGCATTGCCACAGTAGGAGCTGACAACTATATCGCACCGTTGACAGGCGCTGCTGATAAGAGAGCAGGTTTGGCATTGGTATTCAATGGTAAAGAAATTGCTGTAGCAGGTACTGATATGAAGATTGACGGTATCACACTGGTTAGCGCAACTCCAGACGCTGCTACTAAAGTCCAAGTTGCATACAGCAACACTGAAGCTTCCAAAGGAACTGTTGTTGCTCCGACAGGAACAAGCAAAGATGCAAAGGGTGTAAGTATTACCGATATGAAGAGCGGTGAAAAGGGTACATTGGTAGTTACCTTCACTGATAAGAATGGCGTAGTAACAACATCCACTATCGACTATCAGTATAACTAATAACAATCGCATCTGACGACCCTCAGAACGGGTTCAGACTAAATAAAGAGGCTGTAGTGCACCAAGCATTACAGCCTTTTTTTTGGAGGGGCACATTGTTCTTTTAAGGATTTAAATATCACATCACAAACAAAGGGAAGAATAAGCGGTTTCTTAGAATCAGCCAAGGCCTTTTGAACGGAAGATTATTACAGTCTGCGGCAATGGACTGTACAGTCCACTGTAGCAGACTGTACGGTCCACTGCAACGGACTATACAGTCCGCTGCCGGAGACTGTAGTAATCCGACTGACAGACGGGCATAACCGAAAGGACGAAAACGCTTGGTCCGGCTAATGAAACGACTTAGGAAGCTCAAAAACGCATGCAGGGGTTGAAAACCGGAAGAGACAACACCGGGGGACAGGTGTTTGCTTGAGGTGTTAAATCCACAAGAACAATGACTGCCCCTTGCTACTCGAACAGAACTGCCGAAAGAGAAATGCCCCCTACCGGCAGAACAATGGGAAGACACCGCCGGACAAATCCGAGGCATGCCGGAGGGAACAAAGCGCAGCAACACTGTATAGAGACTCACCTCCATGAGGGTATGTCGAAACTAAAAGACCTATCCCATCGTCAACTGTAGGGCAGGATTTGCCTGCCCGAAGACACAAAGCAAACTGTTTTCGGGCAAGCGAACCTCGCCCCTACAGATTAAACGACAGCATTATCCACGTTTTGACACACTCCCCATTTCGATAAAAAGGAAGTTTTGATACATCCCCATTCTGCGGATGGGAACTGAAAAGTATGGAGGAAAGCTGAAAAGAATGTATTATTGCGGGTGATACACCTGCAAAGGCAGCTCTCCTTTCAATGCCCCCAAAGCATTGAATGCCAGCGAACCCATTTCATCCTCCCCGGGAATCAGTACAACAGGAGCCAGATAGTCTATCTGTTCACGAAGAGCACCTACACAATAATCGCTATGGGCTATTCCTCCTGTCAGAATAATGGCATCCACTTTCCCGCGAAGCGAAACATACATCGCCCCGACCTGTTTGGCAACCGTATAAAGCATGGCATCCAGCACTCCTTTATAGGGCTCCTCGCCTGCTTCGGCTTTATGGGCAATAGAAGCAACATCGTTTGTCCCGAGATGGGCTATCAAACCACCCTTACCGTTCAACATCTTCTTCACCTGACGCAAGGTATATTTCCCGCTGAAACACAGTTCGGCAAACTGATCGGCAGGAATAGTACCGGCACGCTCCGGGCTGAAAGGGCCTTCACCGTTCAACGCATTGTTTACATCAATTACCCTGCCCTGACAGTGTGCTCCGACCGAGATGCCACCTCCCAGGTGAACCGCAATCAAATTCAATTCTTCATAATGCTTTCCGATGGAAGCGGCATATTTACGGGAAACCGCCTTACTGTTTAATGCATGGAAAATAGAAATACGTTCTATCTCGGGGATACCGGTATAACGCGCTGCCGGCTGCAACTCATCCACCACTTCCGGGTCGGCAATATAAGCGGGGCAACCGCATTTTTTTGCCATTTCATCGGCAATTAAAGCCCCCAAATTACAAGCATGCTCCATACGTGCGTGAAGCAAATCATATTTCATCTGTTCGTTAATGGCATACACTCCCCCCGGAGTCGGTTTCAACAAGCCGCCCCGCGCAATCACAGCGTCAAACTCAATAGGAATACCGGCCTCGGCCAACAATCGGAATATAAAATCCCTGCGATACTCATATTGCTCATTCACATGATGAAAATGTTGCAAGTCTTCTGAGGAATGGTGAGCACCTGCCGCCCATATTACTTTTTCATTTTCAAAAAGAGCCAACTTCGTGGAAGTAGAGCCCGGGTTAATGACAAATATCTTCATATAACTTTAAGGTTTTATCCGGCCACGCAAGCCAATGCTAAACTATAATATTTCGAGTTTCCCGAATCGGCACGTGAAGGGACAACAACCGGAGCTATGGTTCCGCGCAGCATACCTGCCATATTAGCATCGCCGAATAAGGATACTGTTTTATAAAATGTATTGCCTGATTCGATATTGGGAAATATCAACAGGTCAGCATGCCCCACTACAGGCGAACTTATGCCTTTCACCTCACCACTATGAGCATCGCAAGCCGTCTTTACATCCATCGGCCCGTCCAGGAACATGGAGCCGTAAGCACCGGATGCGGCACGTTCCTTTAAAACAGCATAGTCAAGGGTATGGGGAAACTTTTCATTTATCTTCTCGGTGCAATGAATAAGTGCCACCCGAGGTTCGGAAATACCCAAACGGCGACAAACTTCCAAATCGTATTTCAGCATAGCCTCAAACTGAGCCAATGTAGGTCGGGGGATTACTGCCGCATCCGAGAAAAACAATAATTTATTATAAGTAGGTATCTGAGCCACTGTTATATGGCTCAATACATTTCCCTGAGGAAGCAAACCATGTTCCTTATTAAGAACCGCACGCAGCAGGTTATCGGTGTTGATTATTCCTTTCATCAACACATCGGCATGTCCTTCTCTGACCAATGCCACTCCTTCTTGAGCAGCTTTGTCGGGACTTGTCGCCTCATACACTTTTACATGCTCCGGGTACTGCAACCGGATATATTCGGCATTCAATAAATGGGGAGTATCAGCCACCAACAGGAAATCGGCAAACCCTTCGTGCAAGCTACGGGTAATAACATACTCCGTATGCGGGTCGTTAGGGCAAACCACTGCAACTCGTTTACGCTCCTTTTGCGCACGCAGACGGCTGATTAATCGGGCAAAGTCCTGTATAGGTTCCATAATCATTAGATTTTTAGCAAATATGAAAAATAAATCTGGATTTATCCCTATCTTTGCTTAGTTTCTATGAATAATTTAACTTATGAAAACCTTTCAAACATTTGACATTTCAGCAGCGTACGATGATATACACCGCACATTCCCCTGTTACAAAAAAGCACCGGTTATCGGACTGACCGGAAACTTCAGGGATGGGGAATGCACCTTGGCAGAAGGTTACTTTACTTCCATTCTGAAAGCAGGCGGAGTGCCATTCATTCTCCCTTCATTCGATGACACTGACAGTTTGATAAATGCACTCGAATCGCTGGACGGAATCCTGCTGACGGGAGGTGCGGATATCAATCCTCTTTTCATGGATGAAGAACCGGTAAAGGAACTCCACAGCATCAACCCACACCGTGACAGGCAGGAACTCTTATTGACAAAGCTGGCTGCCGACAGACAAATCCCGATACTGGGTATCTGCCGGGGCATACAGATGATGAATGCCGCCCTCGGAGGCAGCTTGTATCAGGATATCCACTCACAAATGGAAGGAACGCGCATAAAGCACGACCAGGACCTGGAAAGAAGTTATGCATCACATTCGGTTCGGATAGAAAAAGATTCATTGCTACATCGTCTGTTTGAAAAAGATGTCCTGCCGGTAAATTCTTTCCACCATCAGGCTGTAAAAGAAGTTGCACCGGGTTTCCGCGTGTGTGCCCGGGCTGCGGACGGAGTGATAGAAGCGATGGAATCCACCGAATATAAATCAATGCTGGGAGTTCAATGGCATCCCGAATGTTTCATCTTACGGGGTGACGAATGCATGATGCCACTCTTCCACTGGCTGATAAAAGAAGCTGCTTCTTTTCAGGAAGCAAAACGTCTGCACAGCCGTATGATTACGCTGGATTCGCATTGCGATACGCCGATGTTTTTCGACCGGGGCATTGACTTTGCTTCCCGCGACAAAAAGATATTGGTGGACTTACATAAGATGACGGAAGGCAGACTGGATGCCACAATCATGGTAGCCTACCTGAAACAATCGGAACGTACCGACGAGGCATTGCCGGCTGCTACTGCAAAAGCCGACCGCATTCTGAACGAAATAGAAGAAATGGTTGCCAAGAACTGTACGGCCGTTGATTTGGCTTATACGCCAAACGATTTATGGCGGCTGAAAATGGAAGGGAAGAAAGCCATTATGCTGGGAATAGAGAATGGTTATGCCATTGGCAAGGATATAAGTAATGTGGAGCGTTTCCGAAAACGCGGAGTGGTGTATATGACACTCTGCCACAATGGGAATAATGACATTTGCGGTTCGGCACGTGATAATGCCGAAGGACTGGGAGTCAGTGCTTTCGGAGAAGACGTAATTAAAGAAATGAACCGTGTAGGCATGATGGTAGATATCTCGCATGCCGGAGAAAAAAGTTTTTATGATGCGTTGGAAATCAGCACGAAGCCGATTGTTGCCTCGCATTCTTCCGCACGTGCATTGTGCGACCATCCGCGTAACCTGACAGACGCCCAACTGAAGGCTCTTGCCGCCAAAGGAGGAGTAGCCCAAGTAACGTTATACGACGGCTTCCTGCGGAAAGAAGGCCATGCAACCATTAAAGATGCCATCAATCATCTGAACCACATGGTGAATATCATGGGAATAGAACATGTGGGTATCGGTACCGACTTTGACGGTGACGGAGGCATCACCGGTTGTGCTTCTGCATCGGAACTGATAAACTTCACCCGTCAACTATTGTTAGAAAGATACAGCGAAGAAAGTATCCGGCTTATCTGGGGAGGAAACTTCCTGCGGGTAATGGAAGAAGTACAAAGAAAATAATGTAACTTTGCAACCGGACAAAGTGGAAGATTTAAAAGAGAAATATATGAAGAATAAGAACATTTTAACCATCCTGTTCCTGATGCTTGTACTGACCGTTATTTCTTGCGGAAACAGCAATAAGAAAAGTGACCGAATAGATGCAGTGGAAAAAGAAGTAGTCAAAGCACCCGAATTCAATGCAGACAGTGCTTATGCATACGTCGGGGCACAAGCGGATTTCGGTCCGAGAGTGCCGAATACAAAAGCACATGAAGAATGCGGAGAGTATTTGGCTCAACAACTGGAAAAGTTTGGAGCCAAGGTTTATAACCAACGTGCAGACCTCATAGCTTGGGACGGAACCATACTGAAAGCACGGAATATCATCGGAGCCTATAAACCCGAAAGCAAAAAACGCATCATGCTTTGTGCGCATTGGGACAGCCGGCCGTATGCCGACAATGATCCCGACCCCAAGAATCACCACACGCATATTCTCGGAGTAAATGATGGCGCAAGCGGTGTAGGCGTATTGCTGGAAATCGCCCGTCAAATTCAACAGAAAGAACCGGCACTGGGCATTGACATTATCTTCTTTGATGCGGAAGACTACGGAACACCGGAATTTTATACAGGACAACCCAAACAGGATACATGGTGTCTGGGGTCACAGTTCTGGGCACGCACTCCCCACGTACAGAATTATAATGCCCGCTACGGAATTCTGCTTGATATGGTAGGCGGTAAAGATGCAACTTTCTATTATGAGGGTTATTCCTCGGAAACGGCACGTTCCGAAATGAAAAAGATTTGGAAAAAGGCACATGAGCTGGGCTATGGCAAGTATTTTGTGAAAGCGGACGGCATTCCTGTAACCGATGACCACTTGTATGTACACCAACTGGCACGTATCCCGTGTGTGGACATCATCAATTATGATGCCAATAACGAACGTTCTTCTTTCGGCTCTACCTGGCATACGATAAACGATACGATGGACAATATAGACCGCAATACACTGAAAGCTGTCGGTCAAACAGTGATGGATGTAATTTATAATGAGAAATAAAATTCAAAACAATGAAAACAATAAACGAACTTCAAGACGAGGTTATCGAGGAATTCAGTGACTTTGACGATTGGATGGACAAATACCAATTACTGATTGACTTGGGAAATGAGCAAGAACCACTCGACCCTCAATATAAAACGGAACAAAACCTGATTGACGGTTGCCAAAGCCGTGTATGGTTACAGGCTGACCTGACAGACGGCAAAGTGGTTTTCCAGGCAGAAAGCGATGCATTGATAGTAAAAGGTATCATCGCATTGCTCATTAAAGTCGTATCAGGACACACTCCCGACGAAATATTGAACAGCGATTTCTACTTTATAGAGAAAATCGGCCTGAAAGAACATTTGTCTCCCACACGCAGCAACGGTTTGCTGGCCATGGTAAAGCAGATGCGCATGTATGCCTTGGCATTCAAAACAAAAATGGAAGGCTGAAACCGTTTGAACGGTAAACTACCGACGGATTTACTCCATTTATTTCAGGTACAGACTTTACGGACAAACGCGGACTTTTTCTATTCCGCGCTGTCCGTACCTAAAGTATCAATGTCCCAATCGACTCGTATCCACTTCCTTACGCTTCTTTTCCTTATAGCCGCCAAATTTATAAAGGAATGACAGAGTTATATTCCGATTGGATTTATTAAACTTTGTACGACTATGCTGATTGGCATAGTCAATTCTTAAATCCATCCGGTTACGGCTGTCAAAGAGGTCATTGCCGGTCAATGTCAACTGTGCCTTCTTGTCGGGCGATGTCCACTTCACCGAAGTCGTCACATCGCAATAGTTGCCTAAATCATAGATTCCCTGACGCGCTTTGGTCTGCAAGAAAGCACTTACGTTCATTACCACATCAGGTTGCTTCGACAGGGTGAGCGTATTACTCGTCCGAAAGACGAATACCCACTTTTTGCGGTCAAACGGAATATCATAAAAATCATCCGCCTTGTCACGGCTCCGCATCGCTATCAACATGCCGTTGCCCGACCACCATTTGCCAATCTTATAAGGAGCCATCATTCGTATCCCCATTTGCCGCTGGAAATTATAATTGATGAACTTGTTCACCTCGGCCAAGCGGTCGGGCAATTTATAAGGTAACTGGGCAAAATGGTCAGGTTTCTCTTCATAGAAAAGAGCAAAAACATACTTACTCTTCAATATATAAGCCAAGACAGCCAGATAGTCGGATGAGGGTTTCAGCACCGGATTGCCATGCACCTCTGTATAACTATCCACATACTGCACTGTGGGTTGTGTACTCCAATAGTCAGGATAAGAACGATTACTGCTGAAAGACAGCTGAAACATATGTCCGTCCTTTGCCCGATAATTGGCATTCAATGTAGGATAAAGCATCCATTCATGCCACGTTTGCGAGTTATAAAGTTCGGCAGCCAGTGAAAAGTCAAAAGAGAAACGTTTGCCGAAGTTTTTACTGAAGCCCGCATAACCGTTAAAGGTATATTCCGTCCGGCGTGACTTCAACGAGTTGTCTGTCAGCAAGTCTCCCGTCTCGCCATCGTAGTAAAACTGGTAACTGTTATCATGCGCAGTCCTATATTTCGCACCATAATTCAACTCCCACCCGTTATTCAAAGCATGTTCCTGATTAAGATAAAAGAGCAGGCGGTTGATACGTTGATTACTCTTATAGAAGAATGATTTCTTTTCCTCTTCCATCACACCGGTCAGTACCGTCGTACCGGGAGAATCAAAATAGGTAAAATCCATTCCTGCCGTAAGTCCGAAAGAAGATTGATAATCCAACTTCACATTATGAAGCCGACGGTCTCCGTCATCTGCCTTATCACTGTTTCCCGTTCCGTGCATCGACGTACGGTCTTGCCCGTAACCGAGTTGGGAAGTATATACCATGCTCAACACATTCTTTTTCCCAAAATCATAATCCGTCCCCAAACGGATGTTATGCCGTCCTCCGTATCCGCTACTCAAGGTATTCAAGGTAAGCTCATGCATGCCATCGGCCAGTTCATGCTCCGACCACTTTTCTGTCTCGTTCTTAGTATGCCCGAAAGAGTAGGTATACATCAAGTCCGCCGCAAAGCGGCCTGATGTATAAAGCAATGTGGCTCTTTCATTGATGTGTTCGCGTCGTGACTGTTCGTAGGAGGAAAAGAGTTCTCCTTTCAAAGAAGACCGTTGCCCTAAGTTTGATTTTAATATTAAATTTATCATCGGTCCGCGCACCTGATAACGGGCAGGGGCGGCATACATGATTTCTGCTTTCTCAATGCGGCTCACAGGAGTACCTTCGAGCATGGCACGCAACTGCTCCTTATCCAATGTGGTCACTTTGCCGTTGACCACCACCGTAACCCTCAGTCCTCCCAAACTCAGGGTTCCGTTTTGCTCGGTCACTCCGGGCAGTTCTTTCAAGACTTCATAAGCATTTGTCACCGACAGTTTTTCGATAATACGCGGCACATCATAAATCAGTTTGCCCTTTTCAGCTTTAATCACCGGTCTCTCACCCCGCACCAGCACTTCGGGAAGTTGCTGGAACAGACTGTCCATATAAAGGAATGTGGTATCCTGTTGCCCCCATACCGAAAGAGCAAACCAACAAAAACAAATGGTAAGTAAGTTTTTCATCATGCAACAAAGTAAGCAGGAAAAGCGATTCCTTCATGTTACCATCCGCTTACAAAGTCTTATTTAGTGTTATCAAAAAGAAGAAGTTGGCCGATTTCTCTCTATTTTCGTAGATAAATGAGAAAAACAGTACAATGAAAATACCGTTTAAGGCCATAGCCGTATTAATTATCCTTTCATTGATAGGCGTATTTGCTTATCAGGCATATTGGCTGACAGGACTCTACAGCTCGATGAAAAAAGATATGGATAACTGTCTGGCAGAGACCCTGCAAGTAAGTGACTACAACGAAATGATGGCTCGTTGCGACTCACTAAAAAGAAACAGTAACATTGATAAGTATATCAAATCGAGCTTTGAAGTAGACAGCATCATGACCCATGCAGGCAACTCTTATGGAATCCATATCCCTAACAGAATCGGACTGGAAATCAATGAACCTCTGTCAAGCACTGTCGATAAAAACGGAACACTGGAGTTGCTCACCAAGTATTTTCAACGCGGCATACACAGCCAGCTTGACTTGTTTACCGAAATCAACCTATCCACTTTCGACAGCCTTTTCAATCGCACACTCGCTATGCGGGGAATCATCTTCCTGCCCCACCGTATAGAAATACTGAAGCTGCACGACAAGGACACGACCATTGTACGAAGTCTGAATTATCCGCCCGGCTTCATTCCAAGCAAGAAAGCCGATTCTTTTTATTACAATTATGATTTATATAATAAAAGATACTACCGTTTGTGGGTGGAACCGACAGATATGCTCGTATTCCGGCAAATGAAAGGTATTCTCTACACTTCCTTCTTTATCATTATCATATTGGGAATCTCCTTTTGGTATCTCACCCGAATCATTTTACGCCAAAAGAGTGTGGAAGAAATGAAAGAGGATTTCACTCATAACATCACTCATGAGCTCAAGACCCCGATAGCCGTAGCCTACGCTGCCAATGATGCCATGCTGAACTTCAAGGGAGCCGAGAACCCGGAAAAAAGGCACACTTATCTGCAAATCATCCAAGCACAACTCAAGCAACTCAGTGGCTTGGTGGAACAGATTCTGTCCATGAGCATGGAACAACGTAAGAACTTCCGGCTCAATTATGAAGAGGTAGATTTGAAACCGATGTTGGAAACACTTATCAGGCAGCACCAACTTAAAGCGGACAAACCAATGGATTGCCACCTGGCAATGATGGACAACACCACCATATATGCAGACCGCATCCATCTCTACAACATGATAAGCAACCTGATAGACAATGCAGTGAAATACTCCGGTGAAAAGGCGGATATTTGCATTTCCGTAACGGTGTGTAATGGTTATGTAACGGTTAAGGTGAGTGACAAAGGCATCGGCATACCCGGTGACAAACAAAAACACTTATTTGATAAGTTTTATCGGGTTCCGACCGGAAATTTACATAATGTAAAAGGATACGGATTAGGACTCTATTATGTCAAGACAATGGCAGAACAACACAAAGGAAGCATCACCGTAGAAAGCAGCATAGGAAAAGGAAGTACATTTATTCTTGAAATACCCGGCAAATAATGGAAAAGATACACGTTTTATTGGTAGAAGATGAATTGACACTTGCAATGATTATCAAAGACACATTGGAAGAACAGGAGTTTATTATCACCACAGCTTCGGATGGCGAAGAAGGGTTACGTACCTTCTTTGCACAGAAACCGGATATCGTAGTGGCAGATGTAATGATGCCCCGCATGGATGGTTTCGAGATGGTTCGCCGCATCAGGCAGACAGACAAACTGACACCTGTACTGTTCCTCACGGCACGCTCGGCCATCAATGATGTAGTGGAAGGATTCGAGCTGGGGGCAAACGACTATTTGAAGAAACCTTTCGGAATGCAGGAATTGATAGTACGACTCAAAGCATTGATGCATAAGGCATTCATAGAAAAAGAAGTCAGTCATTCTTATGAAATAGGAGACTATCAGTTCAACCCGGTTACCCAACAGCTCACCTTTGCGGGAGCGACACAGGAGTTATCACATCGTGAATCGGAGATATTGAAACGGCTATGCAATAACCGCAATGAAGTGGTAAGCAGTCAAAGCATTCTGCTGGAGCTATGGGGTGATGACAGCTTTTTCAACTCCCGCAGCCTGCACGTATTCATCACCAAGCTAAGGCATAAGTTGGCAAAAGACAGCCGAGTCAGGATTGTGAATGTCAGGGGAATAGGCTACAAACTTATCCTCGGCTTATAAAGAATGAGAAGAATTCACTTTTCTGCCTCTTATCAAGACCTTTTGTTCATCCGATAAGGTAGTAGCAAAGATATAATCTTCCCCACCCTCTTTCAGCTTCAGGCGTTTCCGCAGTTCGGCCACCGAAGAAGGAAAGTTTCGCACGGTGAGATTGGCTTTTCCCATATCCTGCAAAAAGGCTTTCAGCTCTTTTTTACCAAAACCCGTCACCGACTCTACCTTGAACTTTCTTCCGGGGAAGTCAGCCACAAAAGAGGAAGAGGTATATAGATGACTATTCACATGCAACTTTCTTACCGGATATGCCTGAGTCAAAGAACGAAAAGCTCCGGCTTTCAGGATAGACGCATTCGGTTCATACAAATAGGTTTCCACTTGTCCGGCAAGAGGGCACGGTGACAGCCTTTCCTGCTTCTGAGTAAACACATAATGCTGACTCTCTCCTATGTGTGTACTCAGTTCACAATGAATAAAAACATCTGATGAAATGGGGTTTTTTTGCAATACAAGCAGTAGTTCCTTACACTCATTGCCCACAGACACGATATGTACTTCACTAACGGTTTTCAACTCTTTCAGAGCCAAAGACAAGTCCAGCATCGGTGAGAGTTTTACCATTACCTTATCCGCTTTCTCAACCAGCAAGGACTCTAATACGCCAATATCCGGTTCACAGTCCGAAATGGCAACCGTCTTGCCTCCATGTCCATCCCTACGTGCCGGGTCCAGAAAAAGACAGTCCACATGAGACATGTTATGCAGGTAATCGACCCCGTCCATATTGTGGATACGGACATGCTCCAGTCCCAATAAAGGAAAGTTATGTGCAGCCAGCGCACATAATTCATCTTGCCGCTCCACATAATCGGCATACTTAAAACGGCGGGAAATAAAAGCACAATCTATGCCAAAGCCTCCGGTTAAATCGGCAAAAGACTCTCCCTCCAACAAATGAGCCTTATACTTTGCCGTCAACTCGGACGAGCACTGTTCCATTGACAAATGCCGGGGATAAAGCAATCCGGACAATGCATACCACGAAGGTATCTTCTGCTCTGCAATTTGCCTGCCGGATATTTGTGTCACAGCCAAAGCCATATCCACACCCGGATACTTCTTCCCCTGCAAGGCAAGAGTTCGAACATCATCATGCCTATGTTCCTCGATGAAATGGAGAGTTTCTGCCGATAAATTCATGCTATGCCTTATTTATTATAATACGGATTTTACATAATGTGTCCATATCTTATTCTTTTGAACAGCTATTGCACAAAAATACTTATTTTTTCAATAGCAACTCATCAATGGCCTTCTTAAAAGCTTCTTTGGGAAGAGCTCCCTGTGCCATTTCCGGCTTTCCGTTCATCGGTATAAACAGAATGGAAGGAATACTGCGGATACCGAAAGCACGCGCCAATTCCGTTTCTTTATCCGTGTCTACCTTATAAATAACAATCTGTCCGTCATACTCTTTTGCAAGCTCGTCCAAAATAGGAGCTACCATTTTACATGGACCGCACCAAGTAGCATAGAAATCGACAATCGCAGGTTTGTCACCTTCATATTTCCATTCATCGGGATTTTTCTCAAAGTTATATACCTTTTCCAAAAATTCCGCTTTGGTCAAGTGAATGACTTTAGCCTTAGAGTCTTCTGCCGCCGTCACCCGATCTGAATTAGCATTACTATTCGTTCTTCCGCATGCCACTGTCGACATCAGTACAATTCCCAATAAAAACAACGTGATTCTTTTCATAATTATTTCTCCTTCTTTACTTGTTTATCCTCTTTAAAAACTCTTTCGTCATAATCTTCACTTTTAATACACTTATCCTATACCATAGATATTTGTATTGGAAAGCTTTCCAAAAATATTCTTGGGTTCCTTATAAAACAAATTTCCTTAGGAAAATATTAAATTCATAACTTTCCTTCACTATTCCGGTCATTGTTGCGCCCATTCCAGCACCGACAGGCTTTGTACGTCTACTCCGAATATAGCTGCTTTCTTCAGAATATTACGGGCCAACTCCGGCTTTTTCTCTTCTTTCCATATCGATGATAAATTAATAGTTTAAGTAAATAACAGATGACCAAGTCCGAAAGATGGATGGAAAGAAGTTAATCTTACTCAATTTTCATCCGACAAGGACTTACCCTACTATATATTTAGAGCTCTTACCTGTCAATTTACGAATCAAGTTGACAAGCAACCACGATACGGTAAATGCCACCACAGCTGCAGCCGGAATCTGAATACAAACAGGCACCCCGATGGCACGCATCAAAAGGACACCGGGACCGGTAAAGAAGAAATGAACCATATATACCCCGAATCCGCAAATCGTTAAATTGGCCAATAGCTTCTGAACAAGCTCCGAGCGCACATTCACTTTCTTAGCCAACAAAAAGAAAGGTATCGTCATCATCACTACATTCAAAGAGTTGTAAGTAAAAAACAGCTCAAGCAATTCATCACTATACTCAGGTAAAGAAGTTACATGACGGAAACCGAAGAAAGTCACCGCAAACCCTACCAAAAACATAGGAACACCGAAAGACAGGATTCTGCCCAACGACCAGTCTTTATTGCGCAAGTAGTGTCCTAACAATAAGTATCCGTTGAAACCGGCAAAATAATAAAGCATACCGAATGAGTTCCATGAACAACTACCCCATAAGTAAGGCGAAACATATTCATAATAATAAGGTAACAGAGTAGTAATCCCCCAAGCGACCAAAAACCATAATTGAGCTTTCTCCGATGCTTTCTCCACCCATGCAGAAAAAATGGGTAAATAAAGATATAACCCTATCAACAAATAGATATACCACATGTGTACATCTAAAAGAGAAAAGTTCAACGGAATCTCTGCAATATTCTTCAACGAGACACTCAAAGCCTGACGAGTCGCCTCTTCACCCGAATAAGGAAAAAAGTCGAGAATCACTTCCGGTTTGAATCCCAACAAACCGGTTATCCAGGGAAACAGATTATAAAGCACTGACCAAAGAAGAAACGGCCAAAATACACGGCTGATCCTTTTCTTGTAAAAAACCGACGTCTCCCCTCGTACCGGCAACAGTAAAGCACCTGTAATCATAACGAACAGGGGGACACAAGGGCGAAGGAATGCTCCGTATGCCGCGCCCCAAAACTTTATTTGTTCAAGCTCGGCAGAAGGCTCACCCGAATAAAAATTAAAAGGGTCTGCGCAATGACAGCAAACCACCGTAAACATGGCCACAAAACGGACAACATCCAACCAAACTACACGGTTCTTAGCAACAGATAGTACACTAGTGTTATTCATAGACGAAAATTTTATTTAAGTTGCAAAGATATATCTTCTTTGAAGATGTTTTGTTGTTTTACGGCAAAAAATAGGAGGATGTTCTCACGAACACCCCCCTCGATAACCTAAATTACTATCTAATGTTGTAAAGAGAGCCTTCTATTCATCAGCGGCTTCAGGATCCGTCACAGAAACCGAATAAAATTTAAATTCGGACATTGTCCAGAAAATACTACTCGTATTAGTAGCATTAACTACCATTCGGATTTGACTGAATGGTTGCGGTGCATCATAAATCTCAGAAGTAAATGTACCCGTAGAAGTAACCGGTAGTCCATCTGCATCCTTAGTGAAGTTACGGATAAGGAACCAGTTGGTACCATCCGTGCTACCCATCAAATCAAAATCAGTCGGTTTATTACTGCCGTTATTACGAGGTGCATAATAGAACTTATAGGAACCTGTTATTTCTTCTTTCAAGTTAACCTGCATCCAATGAGGAGCCGGTATATTGACACTCCATGCCGTATGGAAAAAAGTGCCGGTATTGCCATCCAGCAGATTAGCAATAGGTCCTTCAGTCGGCTCCTGCGCATTCGTACTCAAGTCAGCAGCAGTCAAAGCTATCTGTGTACTCACAAAAGTAGGCAATGCCGGCTCCGAAACCTTTGAGATAGTTTGAACCGCACTCTTATCACCTGTAGGGCTTACTGTTTGTACCGAGAACTGATACTCGCCAAACTTCTTACGTGTATCCGGTATTTCAATACTATCTGCATAAATGCTTGCAGTACGCATAACATCTTTTTTCTGCAATGGGTCGTAATAGTTCACTTCAATATAACGGATACCGGCATCTTCAGGAGTATCCCAACGAAGTACAATGCGCCCGGAAGTACTTTCTGCTGTCAAGTTTGTGATTTCGGCCGGTGTAATCCCATCTTCATCACTGCTGCAACTGATGTTTGCCAAGGTAACTCCAATCAGGAGCATTCCGGCATAATATTTAAATGTATTTTTCATCTTTATTTATTTTATTAATAACCAGGATTTTGAACCAGATTCATGTTACGGTTGACATCTGTCAAAGGAACAGGCATTAAATATTGAGTCGGACTTTCAAACTTACGTTCAAAAGACACTTCTGTTTCTTGTGCAAACTCATCTATAGTCTTACCTGCAATATTCATACCTTTGGCCTTCACACCAAAATATTCTGCTGCCTGTTTCCAACGACGCAAGTCCCAGAAAGTCTGATTTTCCAAATAGAACTCAATGGTACGTTCCTGACGAACAATCTCACGCAGTTTGGCCTGATCCAACGTAGCAATGCCATTCCATGATGTTTCTACCGTAGGTATACCGGCGCGAGTACGCACTTTGTCCAAATAAGTTTTTGCTGTATTTAAATCATTACATTCCACACAAGCCTCGGCATACCCCAAATAAAGCTCAGCCAAACGGATGACAGGCCATGGATAGAACGGTGGATTGTATAAAGAAGTACGTACATTGTAACCGGGAACTACTCCCTTTTTATTCAGATAACCGGTAGGTGAATAGTTATTAGTACGCAAACTGCTTCCTGCCGGCTGACGAGAAGTATTACCGCCTATCACAAAATCACATACCAATTTTCCTCGACCGGAGTCACTGTATTTATTATAGCTCTCATCGTTCTGATAAGCTCCGTTACCGTCTGACGCACTCATGATTTCATAGAATCCTCCCTGGAAAGCAACCCATGAATAAAAACGAGGCTCACGATTTAAGTTGAAACGGATAGTCTTTGCTTCCGGGTCACCAATAGTGGCATTTTCTTCACCCAAAGCAGTCACTTCATAAATACTGTTACCTTTCGGGAACTCAGGGTCTTGATCTACAGGAAGTCCGTTCTTGGTATAAAAACGTTTCAACATGGCAAGAGTAGGAGACACACCATTGTAAGCAGAACCATTACAGAATGGAAGGGACTTGTTCTGAACGCTGTAGGCACCTTCTGAACGGCAATCTGCCCAAATCACTTCTGTGTTGGCGGGCTCGATGATGGTGTAACGCAATCTGTGCTGCACGGGGTCGGCCGGTTCTGCATTATCATATCCGTCCAACATATAGTCGGTACTGGTATAAAGACTGTGTCCGGCTCCTTCTGCCGCACGAATAGCTTCTTCATAAGCCACCTTAGCCTTCTGCCATTTCTCAGCACTGTATGCTTGAGGCATCAACGCCGTTCCGTCTTTATTGACAAAGTTGGAATAGAATTCGCTGTTTCCATTAAATAACGGAGAAGCAGCATACAGTAACATTCTTGCCTTCAACGCTTTGGCAGCCACACTTGTAGCCAGTCCGTAGTTCTCATTGATACGAGTTGCGGGAAGTTCGGCAGCAGCTTCATCAAACATCTGACAAACATAGTCCACACATTCATCATAAGGCGAACGTGCCGCATATTGGTCGGCAGGAGTAGTAAGCGACGGTTCCTCCTTAACCAAAATAACCGGTCCATAGTTACGTACCAGCAAGAAATGATAATAAGCTATCAAGAACTTGGCCTGGGCAATATAATCTGCCTTAATAGAAGCCTCCAGCGCAGGAACCATATCGATATTGTTCAGTAAGATATAGCATTGCTTGATACCTTGAAACAAAGAATTCCAATAAGAGATAACCGGATTAGACGCAGAATAATTACCTTTAGGGAAAGCAGCAAATGTTTCATGCTCAAATGCCGTTACCACTTCATCGGAGGTAAAGAGGTCCAATGAACCTGTACCACTTCTGGGATTAGGGATATATGCATAGCACGAATAAACAAAGCGTTTAGCAGCATCCTTATCTTCAAATGCATCTTTTTCTGTCGCCTTTTCGTCAGGAACGACATCCAAGTAACTACAAGAAGACAAAATGCCCAAAAGCATACAAGCCGCTACAATAAATATTTGATTAAACTTTTTCATATCTGTTCGTTTTTGGATTATTTAAATGACAACTGTAAACCAAGATTGAAGGTACGCTGAGTCGGGTAACTCAAACCTTTACCACCACCCATTTCAGGGTCCCAAAGATCGAAAGGAGAGAAAGTAAGCAAGTTAGCTCCACTTATATAGAAACGAACTTTCTTCCAAGTATAACCTATTTCTGCATTTTTCAATTTCAGGAAAGCACCATTGCGCAACCAATAATCCGAAGACTGAGTGTTGTGATTGTTATCATTCTTGGTCAAACGCGGATAAGCGGCATTAGGATTCTGATTACTTGGTGACCAATAGTCATCAGCAATCCATGACAATACATTACGGTTATACTGAGTACCGAATGGAGCAAACCCTGACATCATCAACGAAGTATTGGCTACACCCTGGAAGAAGAAGGAGAAATCCCAGTTTTTATAAGAAATAGATGGGCCAAAACCATAAACAATTTCAGGAACAGTAGGATAACCCATAGCTACACGGTCATCACTCGTTATTTTTCCATCATAAACACCATCTCTGTCGGGTTGGTCCACATACTTAATATCACCCGGAGCGATAGCAATATTACCCAATGTAGAGCTCGGGCTATTGGCAATATCAGCCTGGTCGATATAAAGTCCGTCGGTTACATAACCGTAAATGGTATTCAGTTTCTTACCGATATTAGACAAAGAGGGACGCACACCGGGAGCCTCATCATATTCCAGAATCTCATTACGTGCAAAAGTAAATGTTCCTTTAAACTGAATGGCAAGATCTTTATTGATCTGTTTTCCATAATCAAGAGAGAGGTCAAAACCATAGTTCTTCACTTTAGCCAAGTTACCATAAACGGCAGTGCTGGCCGTACCCAGGTAGTTAGGAATAGAATAGCGTTGTTGGAAGATATCACGACGGATTTCGCGGAAAGCATCCACCGTAACATTCAAGGAGTTGAACAACTGCATATCAAAACCTACATTTAACTTCTCACCCACTTCCCATGTCAAGTCGTTGTTCTGATAACGGGTATATACAGGACCATTTAAAGTAATCTGCTGCTTGTCACCGGTAGTAAATCCTGCATTTTCACTCTGAAGCGTAATATCAGACATATAGATGAAACGGATAAGACCACCCGATGAATCGAGCAATTGGTCATTACCTACCAAACCGTAAGAAGCACGGAGCTTTAAATTAGAGATAACGTCTTTCAGAGGTTCGAAGAAGTTCTCCTGACTTACATTCCAACCTACTGCTACAGAGGGGAAGAAGCCCCATTTATGTCCTTTGGCAAAGTTTTCGGAACCATTATAACCGGCATTCACTTCGAACATATAACGATTGTCATAATCATAAGAAAGACGACCCGCAAATCCCATCTTGCGGCGGGGAAGTGAAGCGACCAAATTACCGGGAGCATTATTATCATATTGGTCAATATTCCAAAGAAGCATACCGCTCACATTGTGATTACCAAACTTATTCATATAATCTACATAAGATTGGAAATAGATACGACGGTCACCCGCAACACTCGAAGTTGTACTCAACACCGGCTTACTCGGATTGGAGGAACCAAACGGAGATATGTTCAGACTATAACTACCATCAGCATTCTGAGTATAACCGGTCAATGTATAACGGTTAATGCCTTGAGAACGGCTGGTAGTGGTTTTATTATAGTTTTTATAAGAGAATAAAGCCTTAAAGCGAAGCCCCTTCAACAGAAAATCCAACTTTTGTTCAAAGTCAATATTAGCCATTACCGTACTCTCAAAAATATCAGTATAGCCATTGGTCAAGCTGGCCATCGGATTGACTGCACCTTGGTCATTACCACCTGCATACGCTCCCCAATAAATCCAATTATTTACACCGTCTGCCGGATAAGCGATAGGGAAATCCACCGGATTGGAGTTCATTACAGCCGAATAAAGGTTGCCTACAGAGGTGTTAGGCTGTCTCAAGTCATTCAACTGCACATTCAGGTGCAAAGAAATGGTTGATGTCTTAGACATGTGAAAATCAATATTGTTCTGGAAGGTATACTTCATCAAATCAATATTATTCTTGTAAGAGAAATACTTGGATGCTTCGTTTTTCAGCATACCGGTTTCGTGATTGGCTCCCACATTCATGAAGTAAGTAATCTTCTTCGTACCTCCGCGGATATTGAAGTTGGCTTTTTGGTTGAACGCCAAATCTTTGAACAAAGAACCATACCAGTCTACATTAGGCCAGATATAGGGATTTACCCCATTACGGGTATTCTCTATCTGTTCTTGAGTATAAAGGATATTACCTGTTCCTTCATTAGTTACAGCTTCATTATACAGCTCCATGTAACGGTATCCGTCTACAAAGCTAGGCACTTTCGTAGGTTGTGTGATATTCGTTTCCACACGCACGCCAATAATAGGCTTCTCAAGGTCGGCACCACTCTTGGTCGTAACAATCATTACACCATTGGCTCCACGCGTACCATACATGGCAGTGGCAGTCGCATCTTTCAAAATAGAGAATCCTTCTATAATTTCAGGATCAAGCGCATCCAAGTCTGCCGAACTCACTTCCACCCCATCCAAAATAATAAGCGGAGAAGTCATACCACTCAAAGTAGAAATACCACGAATGTAAAAATCAGAACCATTACTGCCCGGCTGTCCGCTACGCTGATAGGCAATAACTCCCGAAAGACGTCCGGCAAAAGAGTTAGAAAGATTGGCAGAAGGCACTTTCAAGTCATTAGGACGAACCGTTTGAATAGAACCCACGATAGATTCTTTCTTTTGTCCGGTTCCGAAAGCCGTAACCACAACCTCTCCCAAAGTCTCGCTATCCTCCTTCATTTTAATTCTCAAGCTCTTTTGGTCTCCCACTTTCACTTCTTGAGTCTTATAACCAATATAAGAGAAGACTAAAATGTCTTTCGAAGACACATCGATAGAAAATTTACCGTCATAATCGGTAATTGTCCCCAAAGTAGAATTTCCCTTAACTCGGACATTAACACCAATAACCGGTTCTCCTGCTTCATCTACTATAATGCCCTCCACCTTACGATTTTGCTGCACAATAGTAGATTCATCTGTGACAGGAATACCGGATGCACCAATTTCCGGGAAAAAGGAGCATAGCAAAGCTGCCAATAGAAACGTCTTTTTCATAATACTCTCTAAATTTTATGTTAATAAATAATCAATGTCATTTATTTCCCATAAAACGGCTAACACATCATTTGTCGAATCAGTTTATACTCATATTTTAACTCTACTTTAAGCTAATATTTTAACTTAAACTTGATGTTATAACCATCTTTCTTAGTTCCTGTAGAACTAAGTATATCTTATGGCTTTTGTATACTGGGTGCAAATATATAAATTTTTTAAGATATAAAAAGAAATGGAGAGATATTTTTATAAAAAAGAACTAATTATATAAAATAGAGCGTCAAATAGGTTACTTTTATACAAATAAAACATTTTTTCTCTCTTCCATTTACCATTATTAAACTATATCTCGATAGAATATAAGTAGAATATGGGTAGAATGAATCAATATATACTCTCTCAATATATCATAAATCGGTCCGTTTGCAATATGGAATATTTACGTTTCTTAGTTCTACAGGAACTTTATATAATTACATAAACTTCCCCATCCGATCTGGCTTTAAACCAACCTTCAATATATAAAATAGAAAAAGAGTAGAAATGCTAATTTATCTGTTTCCCAATATATTATGTAAAGGAATACATATATTAGTCACACAGATGATGCGTGTCAACCGTGCACGTAACCATATCAAGTTACGATTAGTGACTGAACAAATACAGCATCAGTGAAAATTTCATAGGTACAACCATCGGTATCCCTGTCCTGTCTACATACTTCCAATAAGTCCATCAATAAAAAGCAAGTAATGCCCGTCCTTATAGAGCAAATACATAGCTTGATGGAAAGCAGGTTGCGATTGCTTAACCACGGACGTGGTTAAGCCTGCCCACCCGGGTGGTTAGAGTTAGTCACAGGGGTGGTTAACGTTAGCCACGACCGTGGTTAAGAGAAAATTCACTTTCATCAATAAAGGAAGAAACAAAAGTATTGTCCGGCGGAATACTTCACGGCCAACCGAAGCTTAAATGATTATCTATGACATCAAGTAGAAGAAAAAACGGAGAAATACCACATTTCACAAACAAACTGTTTCTAAGTTGGATTGCATCAGACCCTATCGCTTGGTAAGAGCACAACTTTGTCATTACAAATGAGAACTCGACAAAGTGAGGACTTGTACTTCCATGAAATGGCGTACCTCTAAACAGAAAAAAATGGAAGTGGCATGGTATCAGATAGAGAAAGAGCTCACTGTAATAGATGATATATCTACTGAGCCATTATTAACAGTTGCGTAAGTAAGATAAAATCGGATAGTCAAAAGCGGCTTGATTGACATTCTGTTGACACAAATAAAAAAGACTCCTAACAAACTGCTGAATAACAATCTATTAGGAATCTTTATTGTGGACCAGCCTGGGCTTGAACCAGGGACCTCCAGATTATGAGAACGATAAGATGATGTTCTGTGATAGTCTACTTCGCACGTTTTCGCTGTGTATCAATTAGTTGTGAATTTTACTATTCCCTATAAAACTCACTAAATACCCCTAACTGAAACCATTTGTTTTCGCATTGTTTTCGCAGAAATGATGGAGAAAACACATAAATAGAGTATGATAGTGGCGTTTGACATGAGTATGAAAGTTAAATAGTGTCTATGAGACTTGATTTTCATCTTGTTATTGCACGAAAATGAAGATAATTCATTACCTTTGCATCATTATGTAAGGTGAGCCATGACCAAAAGGTGCTCTTTCCCCAAAAGGAAAAGTGAGTTTGCCTAACTTTCGTGGGAGGGTCATCCCATTCCGATGAATCAAGGCGTAGAGGGAGTATTAGTCGGAAGATACTCTATTTCAAACAATACGTGAGAGTTGCTTCAGGGGTTGAGACCGATTAGCAGAAGCCCGGTTACCAGTCAGCGACAGGAGACAACGAGATTGCACCGCTGCATATAACGACAATGTTTTATCCGTCAAAGGATAGGGACTCAGTGGTTATATGCAGCGTTTTGTATATGTACGCCTCACATTACAAAGCGGCTGTGTTCAGAGGTTATGTTGAACATAAACTATTGAATGCAATGGAAAAATTAACCAAATCCATGCCCCTTTTCAAAGAGCGTGGTTGTACTGTATCACTTGCCCTTGATATTCGAACCAACAGGAGGAAATCAAGTGAGTACCCTTTATCTGTGCGTTTTACATTAGAACGTAGAGCTTTTTATTATCCCGTTGGTGGGTCTTATACTGCAAAAGAGTTTTCGGACATTTGTAGTGCTGTAAAATGTAGGAGCGAGAACTACAAGTTGCAAAAGGAATGGAAGGACACGTTTATTCCCAAGTACAAGGAAATCTTGATGAATCTGAACAAGGGAGGCATCCTCACATACGAAATGGTACGTCGATGTATAATAGACGGTGAAGAAGCAACATCCATAGATGACAACGCTACTGCCTCTCAATCTTTTGTTGGCATTTGGGAGCAAGTCCTCCATGACCTCCGAACAGAAGATGGCGGAGTACGCTTTACCACAGCCGAAAGTTACGAGTGTTCTCTCAAATCATTCAGAAAGATTCTTGGAGAGAATGCCATAAAAGACTTTTGTATCAGTGCGGCAGAACTTCAGAAATGGAAGGACGGAATGCACAATGGGGTAAAAGACGAGAATGGTGTGATTGTCGGGAAAATCAGCGACACTACCGCTGGCATCTATTTGCGTTGTTGCCGTGCTGTATGGAACAGGTGTGTGCATGAGGGCTACCTCAAAGATGTTCCTTATCCCTTTTCTAACAAGAAAGAGAAAGGCTTGGTAAGCATTCCCAAGAGCGCAAAGCGCAAGCAGAGTTTCCTGAACGTAAACCAGATGACAGAGCTTTATAACCTTTTCGTTTCAAAGCAATACCCCGAACATTGGACGGAAGATTATATGAAACGTGCCCATTATTCATTAGGGCTGTTCCTTGCGCAATATCTGTGTAATGGTTTCAACATGGCTGATGCCGGACGGCTGACTTACAATAGTTATTATTACCAGACAGAAGGCAAGGCGTTCCGCTTCAATCGCAAAAAGACTTCCCGAAGATGCCCCGATGGTTCCGAGGTGATAGTTCCTATTATCCCTCCCTTACAATATATCTTGGATGAGATTGCTGCGCCTCCGACTCGTGATGGCTTGGTGTTCCCCAACATATTAAAGGGATCGGAGACAGAAGAACTGCGCCGCAAATACACGGTACAAGAAAACTCAAACGTGAAAAACCGAGTTATCAAGATTTGTCATGAGGCATTGAATTGGGACAAGTCCATCTGTCCGTCAGGAACATGGTGTCGACATTCATTCGCCACCAATCTTCATAATGCCGGAGTTGATATGGATTATATCTCGGAGAGCATGGGGCACGCTTCTTCAGACCATGCCATTACTCAAATCTACATTGAGCATTATCCTCTCGACATACAGATGCAGAACAACTCGAAGTTGCTAAACTTGGATAATACTTCTGAAAGGGATGCCCTGTTGGCGAAGCTGGCAAGCATGTCCACGGAAGATTTGCTTAAACTATTCAAACAATCTTAATACGAATGTCCAATGATAAATTTCATAGAGAGGATAAAATCCTATTCCAAGAGAAAGGATGCTGCAGATATGGCTATCCGTGCATGGAAATCAGCCCATGAAGAAGTATATGCCAACTTTTGCAAGCGCATGGATACTGTGGCTAAAGGCGATGTGTCTGTTCTGATAGTTATGTACCTGATGATGCGGGACTGCACACCACCCGAAGCCTTGATGATGTATAATTGGCTTTATGATTTTGCCAACGGAAAGGATGTGCCAGACATCGCAAACCAACAATGGGCTGGCCAATATACAGAGACCATCGCCCAATGTATCACGGACAAGCGGCTGTGGATAGGCATCAAAGTAAAAACAGGTTCTGTAGAACTGCTCACTTCTCCAAAGTCCGGGCTGCTGATGGTTCATTCAAAAACGCCTATCGAAATATGGAATCGTCTGCCGCAGGAGTTTAAGTCCTACTTGACTGGGCAATTGGATGTGTTCATGAGCAATAGCAAAGGATGTTGTCTGTTTTGCAAGTTGGAGAGGAAGATGGTTTACCAGGCCCTAATGTATATCTTTCAAATTGTTTTCCTCTCTCATGCGGTATTCATTGGTGGGTTCATGGCAAACCTCTATGACCGTGTGATGGAAAAGAAAGAGGACTTGGCTTATTGCATGTATTATTTCGTGGTGTTTGACCACGGTCTGTCCCGTATGGCGAAGTTGCTTAATTGCCTGCTGAACAGTGACGAGGTTGACAATGGCGATATGCTTTTGATAAAGTCATGTGTTACACTCCTTGTCAATGGAAGTATAGAGATGGGGACAGAGACCAAAGCCAATTGGGAAGACACCGTAGAGAGATGTAACCCGGAAATATGGAAGGAGGTAATGTTTGCCTTGCGAAAAATAAAAGGCAAACGTGGGAACAAGAAGGTAATACAGTCTTTGGACGATATTCTTATAGGAGACAGAGAACGAATCAAGCAGGGCATTCGTTTGTTCCTTGAAGAGCACACCGAGGATATAAGCCTTGCCTACCTATTGAAAGCGTTGGTAAAAGCTCGCAGGATAAAAGCATCCACAAGATACATGACATTCCACCGCGCCATTGAACAATTTTCCCAACGGCATTACGGGCACGACATACCGCAGAAGCGATACGGGGAAATCAAGGAGCTTACTTTGAACGGACCGCAGATGGGAAACAGTTATACCAAAGCAAAACGGATAATAGACCGATGGACGGACTATTTTATCAATAACGGGTAGTTGGGAAATCCAGCTATCCGTTTTTTCTGCAAACATCTGTTGGATTTCGGTCGGTAAAATTAAGATATAAATTAACCGACCAACCCACAGAGTTTCATACACTACCTTTGCTTGTGAAATCGGATTCAGAGAGTTGAACCGAGGCTTAAAATGTTTAATCATCAATCAAGTAAAGGTATGGAAGAAAAACTCAATCTCAACCAATTACTCCAAAAACCTATCGCCATGATGACTGGCGAAGAACTTTGCTTTCTCATCACCAAGAGTGTGGAGAACACAGAAGCGGTCACTCCCCAAGTGGCATCCAAAGGCAACTACTATGGCATCGAAGGCATTGCCCGTGTGTTCGGATGCAGCGTTCCCACCGCAAACCGCATCAAGAAGAGCGGCATCATAGACAAGGCCATTACTCAGATAGGACGAAAGATTGTGGTGGACGCTGACCTTGCATTGGCTTTGGCAAAAGAATCAGGTGGCATTCATATTAAAGAATAGGCGTATGGAAGATGATTGGAAAAAGAGTCTGGCAACGGACAGTTATGGGAATCCTGTACGTTCCATCAGCAATCTCCGGCTTATTTTCACGTTGGATGAGAATCTTAGTCAGATAAAGTTCGACTCCTTTTGTCAGGACGATGTATGTTTCTGCCCCTTGTTCCGAAATGTCAACGGAAACAAGATAGATGAAGAGTCGGCAGGAAAGATACAGGACTATTTGGAAAGGACATACAGAATACGCTTGACGCAGAACAAAGTGTTTGAGATGCTAAAGACCACTTCTTCTGAACGGAGTTTCAATCCTGTGCAGGAGTTCATCACCCAAGAAACATGGGACGGGCAACCTCGGATTGCCACGACCATTATAGATTATCTCGGAGCTGAGGACACTCCGCTTGTTAGAGAACAGACAAAACTATGGTTTGTGGCAGCTGTGGCCCGTGTATTCAATCCTGGTTGCAAGTTTGACAATGTACTGACTCTGCCCGGTCCACAAGGTATCGGGAAGAGCACCTTTTTCAAAGCCATCAGCGGAAAATGGTTCAACGACTCATTCTCTTTTGCCAGTGGTGACAAGGAAAAGGTGGAAACCATAACCAACGGCTGGATTATTGAAATCAGTGAGTTGAACGGCTTGAAACGTGCGAATGATGCGGAAGCAGCCAAGGCTTTTCTAAGCCGTTGCAGCGACTATATGCGTCCGGCATACGGGCATAAGGTAGTGGAGTTCATGCGGCACAATGTCTTTGCGGCCACCACCAATGAAACCAACTTCCTGCAAGGAGACAATGGAAACCGCCGTTGGTGGATTATCCCGGTCAAAGGCAACGGACATGTGTCAAATTGGTTGAATGATTTGCAGCGTTCCGTTCCTCAACTTTGGGCAGAGGCTTACACCTATTATAAGCAAGGAATGAAACTATACCTGTCGCCAGACATGGAGAATGAGGCCAACGAAGTGCAGATGTTACACTCCAACATCCGTGTTGACCCCATCATGGAAGACATAGAGATGTATCTGGAGCGTGAGGTTCCCATCCAATATGCAGGTTGGATGATTCCCACACGGCTGGCTTATCAGAAAGGAGCATACTCGGAACCAAACTCCACGATGACATCACTCAACATGGTTTGTGCCCGGCAGATAATAGAGGAATTGCCCAATGATTTAATCAGACGAAATCCATTAAAGTACACTTCGCAATACATCAACCGTCTGATGTCCATGATTCCCAACTGGAAACGGAGTGAACAGGAGAAAGTCAAAGGTTTGCATCCTGCCTATTGCGACAAGACGGGACGGACGAAGCACCCATGGGTGAGGGTGGACGCACCAAGCGAAGGCTCAAGCACATCATTGCCAGATGAACAGGAATTGCCATTCTAATTTCAAAATAAGGGAAAAGAAAAACGAATGTCCTCTTGTCCCTTTTGCCCTCGAAAAAAGAATAAAAACAGAAAATAGGCAAAATAGAAAGTTATAAGAAATGCTTGGGACACGGGACAATATAAACCAACAATATGAGGAAAGAAGAACTTATCGAACAGCTACAAGAGCGTGACCCGCTACTGGCAAATGCGGTCAGCCACATGGTTACGTATGTTCAAAACCGTTACCTTTCCACTTTTCCAAGCAAGGAGCAGACCGAGGCGGTGAATGATTATCTGCGGAGTGCCCATGCCGATGGGGACGGGAGTATGTCGGAACGGAATTGTGAGCACCGCCGTATAGCATCACAAAACATTACCATTGCTTCCATCCGTGTGTTGGACAGTCGGCAACTTGACAGGTTGCAGAACGTGCTTGACCACATCGCATACGACAAGGAGTATTATATACCGGAGAGAGATTGCGGTATGCACCGCTGACTTTCTCTTTTGGCTGCACCATTTATAAACCATCTTCAAAATAGACAGACGATGAAAACAAACTTGAATTATTGTATCGTGCTTTCGTCCGAGCAACTCGCATATCTGGCAGGAAGCAAGTATGGCATTGACCGCATGAAGGTTCTGCATCAACTCATTGAAGCGGCAGTATTGAAAGAAACTGATTATACTATGAAAGGCTTCTCCACGACCTTACAAGTGGGGCAAGCCATCCTCTCGGAAGTGGATTTGGCCTGCAAGTTGGGCTATGACAAGAAAACCATATCCCGTGTGCTTGACAAGATGAACCAGTTGGGAATTGTCGCATCCACGCAGAGCAACCGTACAAGCGTTCATACGCTGAAATGTATATCGGCATGGATGGATAATGGCAATCGGATAGACAATCCTTTCTATGTTCGTCTGAAAGACCGACAAGAAAAAGGAGAGAATGATTGCAGTCAAACAGGAGCAATGAATGAGGGCAGTATTTCTGATTTTTCCTTCGTAGGTAAATTGCCTGTTGTACCAGACGAAGGCGAACTGCTTTCACCCTCTTCTTTCCCTTCTATTTCGGCTTCTCCACAGCCTACGGCAGAGGAAGAATCCAATTGGGATGTTTCAGCAGACAGTCAGATATAGCCATAGCGGATATGACGGTGAAGCCAATGTTTTTGTGTGGGGTCTTGCAAGAAGTTCCTATGTCGCACAAATTCGTTACACTCATCTGTACCATATAGGCGTATTCCGGCAGTCGCAAGCTCCCACCGTGCTGTCCAATTTTAGATAGAAGTTTCACCCATAACACAATAAAGCATGAAGAAGAAAAAGAATACCGACAAGGGTGTTGATGAAGAAAACGACAAGAAAGTCATAAGACGCACCCTGCGGCTTGAAGCCAGGGTGACGGATCAGGAATACGACAAAGCGAAAGAACTTGCCAAGACCTGCGGTTTGTCCATGAGTAATTATGTGCGTCGCACAGCTTTGGGGCAACATCCACGGCAACGGTTGACCGAAAGCGAAGTGGAAGCCCTGTGCAGTTTGACTGATGCAAGAGGTGACCTTATCCGTATAGCGGCAGCTGTAAAGAACATCCAGGCGGATAAACGAGCCATGTATTTCAGCGACACACGGTTTGTGGAGCGATGGATGATAGCTGCCACACAACTTATCAACCGCTGGAACCAGATAGAGAATTACCTTACAGAATAAAAATACCCATCTATTATGATAGCGAAAGCCAGTACCATTCCGCATGGTGCAAATGCCATAAGATACTCCGTCAACAAGGACAGGGCGGATATAGTCAAAGCCAATCTGCTGCCTGATGATATTTCGCCCGAAGCCATGTACGGACGAATGATACTTGTGCAGAAAATGTTTGCCGAGAAAATCAATAAGGGCAGACCTCTTGGCAGGAACGTGATAAGAATTGAGATTTCCCCAGCCGAGGCAGAGAGTCGGAACTGGAAGATGGATGATTGGGCACGTTTGGCAAATGAGTTCATCCACGTATTTGACTCCATAGACCTTTCCGAGAAGACCAAACGAGCATCGTCAAAGCAGACCAACCTCAAAGGTTCGCAGTACATAGTTGCCCTGCATCGAGATTCCAAAAGTGGCATACTCCATCTGCACATTGATGCCAACCGTGTGGACATGGATGGCAAAATCAACGACAGCCATAAGATTGGTAAGAGGGCTGTCATGGCTGCGAATATCATCAACGAAAGACGTGGTTGGCTACAGTCGGAAGAAATCGGCATACAGCACAGGCAAAAGATTTCTGACTGTTGCATGGAGATACTTCGTGCAATGGATAAATTCAGTTGGCAACAGTATGAACTGGAACTGACGAAACGAGGCTACAAGGTGCATCTGCAAAAAAATGATGACGGCAAAGTTTATGGCTATTCCATCAAACGGGGCAACTCCAATTATAAATCATCCGTGTTGGGAGTCGGGCGAAATCTGACTCCTTCAAAGATAGAGACTACTTGGGCAAAACTGCATCCGCAGGTAAGGAATTCCGAGCTGACAAAGTCTATTCCTCAACAAACACGGTCAGCAGATATTACTCCTATTTTACAACCTGCTATAAAGCACTATGATATAGCGACAGACGAATATCACAGCTATCATGTGGACATACCCGAAGCTGCTGACAATATCATCCGACAGGAGTGCTCTTTGGAGGAAGCTCATCCGTTGGCAAAGATTGAGGAAATCCAACACACGGCTCTTTTACTCTTTGCCGGATATTTGGATACTGCCACAAGTATGGCTGCTTCAAGCGGCGGTGGCGGTTCTGATACTGGAGGCTGGGGACGAGACAAGGACGAGGATGAACTTGAATGGGCACGCCGTTGTGCACGAATGGCAAACTGCATGTGCAAGCGCAGGAGAGGACTTCACAGATAATTCACCTTTTATAAAAAGAAAAATATGGGTATAGGAAAATCAAGGGGCACTTCGCCCATAAATGTCAACGATATGCTGGAGAAGGTTGAAATCAACCGACAAATCGAGACTGAAAAATCAGAAGTAGATAAACTTCTCGTTGAGATAAGAGAGGCAAAGGAAACTCTGATAAAGTTCAATGAAGATTTGGAGAAGGCTATCACTGCCGAATGTCATATTGAAGGTGCGCTCAAAGCAGCCGCTGGCAGTTGCGATAATATCGTCAACGGCATCTGCAATGCCATAGTGAAAGCAGAACGGGACACGAACTTCAAGGCAACCATCTCTCCCGAACAGCTTGTCGAACTTAGACAACTCATAGACAATTCTATAGAAAGTTGGACTTCTGTGTTGGCAAATCATCGTGCCGAACAAACAAAGCTTATCACCGAACATGAATCCAATATGCGCAAAATTCTTAGACGGAATGAAGGCGTTTGGTACTCAGACTTCTGGATGAAAGTATTGGTGGTAATCTTGCTCGTTTATACGGGAGTATTGGGAATGGTTGTATATTGTGCTACTTGAAATGTCAGGTGTGATTAATCAAAAAAGGTACCGTCCAAATTTCGGAAATTCTGCTTTATTTACACGAAGCTTTGGACGGTGTATGATTCAATTAATTTGTTATATCTAGTAACTTTGCTTCGTTATCCTCCTTCTCCGCCATTTGTTGATATTCTTTTATTAAACCTTCAAAGATATTTACTAAACGTGGAGAATAGTAACGGGCCTTGTCTCGGTATTTTGTAAATGTTTTTATATGATGTCGCTTGATGGTTCCTCCTTCAAACGGACTTCGTGTTGTCATCCCTCTTCGATTATATAATGCACAACGAATCTCAGAATCAATACGATTATCATTGAAATGTTCAACAAAACGACAGAATATTTCTGATGGGTAATCTTTTGTCTTTCTAAAATTACCAAGTATTCGTCCAATTATTGCTAGTCTCTTCAATTCCTCAAAATATTCAGATAAAGCGTTTTCATTTACTTCTCCAGTAGGGGAAGAACATGGAACTTCGTGATAATTATGTATGAAACGATATGCCAATTGTGCCATTGCCAATTTTGACTCTATTTGTGTATTATCTTTAGGATATTCTTCTTCAACCCCATCTTCTGCCTTAAAAACCAGAGCGTATATTTCCATTAATAAGGAAGGATCTTTGTTGATTTCTTGCATAAGATGTATCTCATGTGTATTCATATAGTGGCACAAATTGTCATACATTATAAATTCCATTTGAAGCAGTATAGACTTTTGGGTATTGTCTTTAGGCAAAGAAATAGTCTTTAGAACTTCTGAAATTTCATATATGTGGTTTCTTAAGACATCCCATGCTCCATTTGCTATCATTTCGTGTAATATGCGAATCTTAATATCTGTAGCTATAATATTTTCATTATTTTTTATTTGAATAATGTGAAGAATGTCTGTATATCTTTTAACTGAGCATAGTTTCCATATAATATTGCCATATTCTTCTTCAGGACTATTTAATATGTTCACATCTTCCCAGTATTCTTTTTCTACATCTTTACTTAAAGTACTAGCAAAGTCAGCCAGTGTCTGTTGATACCCAGGAGCAGATAATATAATGGAGATATGTTTTTGAGAAATAGAGCTTAATTCTTCTATTATGGACATATATGCAGATTCCCCCTGGCCAGAATAAACAGAAAAGAAATACCTGTTAACAAATGTTTTGCTCAAATATCCATTGCAGTATTTTCTGTAAATCTCATCATGTATGTCTGTCCCATATAAATCAAAAATTGCATTTGCCACTCCTTCTTTGTGCTTAACAATTTCTGCAAATGACCAGACAGCATCTAATCCTTTTTCATCTATTATTTGTTTGATAATTTTAGCTCTGGTTTCTCTTGTTTCCTTATTTTTTTTCAGAAAATCATTATCATAATCCTTATAGTCAGGAGTCTTAATAAGAAAGTTCTCAAAGAGATACTTGTTCTTTATTAAGATGTCGTCAGATTCTATCTCGCTTAGTAGTTTCTCAAATGGAACTAATTCCTCTTTTGACAACGCCCAATTAGATTCTTGGTATTGTAGATGCCAATTAATCTTTTCGCGAAAACAATCTGTAATTTCTTCGTTCCCTTTTATTTTGTCTTTGCACTTGCTTATTGCATCCAAAAACATTGTGCGACAACCTCTAAGATAATTATCAAATGATAAATTTACCATTTCCTTAATGTTCTCCACAGAAAATTCAGATGTCGCAAGTAGTAGTTGAACAATAGCTATTACATGCGTGGTGGGTATACTTGGTATGTAATTAGGCGCCTCTTTTCTTTCACGCATACGCCACCTAAAATGTGCATTTGGCATAAAAACTTGTTCTGAAAGTCCTTTTAGCAGCAATACACATAGTGATGATATGGTTTTAGGATGCTTAGTTGCACAACTTTTTAGAATCTCCAAACGAGTTTCAAACGGAGCATACGTTTGTGGTAATCCGAATCGGTAAATACTCAACAAAGTATTTATAGGCTTATTTGCATAATTGCTGTCATTGCGATAAGAGCAAAGGTACATTAAAATATCTGTTGTGTCAAATAAGTATTGTTCGTCCCATGCCAAAGCCTCTAATGCAAATAGTAGTTCTGAGTAATATATTTCGGTTCCGATGATACTAAAATCCTTATGCTTAACATCCATTATCTGATTTAGCAAAAGACTTCCTTTTTTGATGTCGTTTTGGATAAATTTTATAAAAGACGAAGGAGAGGCTTCGACCAGCCATTGGAGATTATGGCGGTGCGTCAGATAGCGTTTCAAATTAAAGTCTTTGATTTTTCTCTCAATAAAGCTGTTGACCCAATCTTTATTATTTTGGTTACGACTTGTCACTATGGATAGTAACGTAAGACTTTGAAATACGCCTTCTTTTAATCGCCCAGAAAAAGCTTGCTTGTTTTGCCACCAGTGCAAACCCTTCTCGTTCATTTTTTCTTCGGCATCAGGATCGTCGTCTTGTAACACCCATTCTACTACTTCTGCAAATCTTTCTAAGTGGGATGAGGTAATATAGACAACTAATTGTTTTAACAAATCATAAGGTGATTTTATTTTCCATATTTTACCTATTCGAATTAGTGGAGTTTCATCAACAAATAGTAACGGAGTGATTTCTTCAATATAAGTATCATACTCCTTTGCCGTCATTAGTTTTACTAAATCTCTATCATCTTGCCAATCTTCATTCCATTCGCCCAGTAATAATGCAGGAATGATAAGACGGATATTTTCTGTTGTCTGCCAAACAGGTGTCTTATCCGTAAAATCCAAAAGGTTTCTCAATATGGATATGTCACGCATAGAGTCAACTGCAAGACTTCTTGCCTTGTCATCATTAATACCAATCTCAACAAGAGAACTTATAAAACCTTCTCTATCTAATATGGGTAAATGTATCGTGCATGCATCATTACTTTTATCTGATGGGCATATACATAAAATAACGGTATGGCCACGAAAAACAACATAATGAGCATTTTCTTGAATGTCTGTAATAAATATCATTCCATTACAATTCTCCACGATGTCTTTATATGCTTCATTATTAGTTGCTATTACAGTGCGTTCTGTGAGTACACTACTTTCACTAATAATGGATGCAACCACAAAAGCTTTAGCTTCTTTTATTGATGCTGCTTCTACATATAAACAGCAGGGAGCATTACAGCTCTCTATCACTTTTTGTTTTTCCGCTTCACGACCAGCAAGCAGAATGCTGGTATTCAATTTAATGTTATTGGGTCCCGAAGCCCATTGTTCCCAATACACAGAGCTTTTAGTAATGCCCCTATTCTTCAGTTGTTCAATTTGTGCTTTTATATTATTGGTATCTTCTAGTATCTCCTTAGCTGTAATACATTCTTCTTCCAATTTTAATGCCATTATCTGATGTTCATATTCTAAAAAGAACTGGTTGCACTCTGTATCATTCAGAATCTCTTCCGCCCATAGTCTAAGCAAATCATTTTCTCTTGGATGACGGCCAATGGGTTTATGAGCGATGAAATCCTTTAATTGGGGTAAATATTTATCCATTTGTTCTCCTACAGCATTTTGAGTGTCTGGATTGTTAGTCCATTTATTAACAGCACTTTTGAAACATAATTCCAACTTTTCTTTCATGGATTTATGATTACTAAACCACTCAGTTGGAATAATACCTGCGATATAGGATATTACAAAACTTAATATAATTTCAGTGGGTTCCATATTGTAGATCTTTTATCACGTTATAAAATTAAAATTAAAATCTATTATAATGTCCAAGTTAGTGCCCTTATCACATCGCTTTACATTGTTCTTTATTTAATCGGTAAATAATGGTGCTGTATTCATTTGCTCTTTGTCACAGATTTCTGTTGTGGAGAAAACAGGATGTTAGAAACAGCCCCTGTTTTTCTATATAGAATTGGTAATAGAAATGGAAATATTTTTGACTACAAAGTTGGTATACTTAAATATAATCCAAACGAATGTACCATCAGTACCATACTCAGTTCTATTAATCCTATGGTTTTACAGCAGTATCAGCCATGCGGCTGATACATGCCTCTTACTTTCAAAAAATTGGAATTAATGCTTCTATTGGTTATAGCATCTATAATATCTCTTCTTGTTGCTGATGTCAATTGTTTCATAATCTCATAATTTTTTCCATTGTTGTGTCTGTAAACGTCCTCCAAATCTTCAAGTCTATAGACTGATAGTCATCAAAAAGTTGGGTTACATATTCAATTTCGAAAACCAAGCGGAAGTCGTTCTTATTTTCACCTAGTTGACCTTCCTTGCGTGTGCCTACTCTGGCTATCTTTATCAAATACAAGTCACGAATGCCTTTGCCCTTTAAATATGGCATGAAGTAATACAACTTGTTGAGAGCGACTTTAGATGGAAATTTTTTACCTGTATAATAAATCTTGGCAGACTTATCAAGGTATTGTTCGAAGTTGTCTTTCTTAACAAGACTAACAAGCACATTCCTAGACTTGTCGATAAGATGCTTGTGAGGTGAAATAGCGTATTCAGCCATATCTTCACGAACAACATTATTCTCAATGATGTTATTATACTGATACTGTTCGAATAAGTCTAGGAAGTTTAGTTGAGTATATTTTGTCTTTTTCTCAACTTTTATTTCTTTCTTTTCAAGTGGCTCACGGCTTAAACGTCTGCCCATAATCTTATGCCAGATGGAACGGGCTGTATAAACTTCTTCCATACTAAATCCCATACCTTCATGAAGGATTATTCTATCAGTATAATCAAGAATCTCGTCAGCAGTTCTCTTCTGACGTAACATTCTGTCAATTCCAGTAAATAATTTCTCGTTCTCTATGCGATAAGGCATATAGATACCTCCAACCTCACTTGGCATGAGTTCCAAACAACCACCGCCAAAGTTGCGCCCAAGAATCTCTGCAAAGGTAAATGACAGAGAGTTATAGTAACTTGCCACGAATGCTTTCTTGTTTACTCCCTCTTTGATGAATACCCGGTGCATGGTATCAGTAGTGTAAGCCTTGGCCTCATTCAACACGAACTTCGGGTACTGGTTGTTGCGGCGAAGGAAAAGCGCATCAGAAAGTTTAATGGACGGAATTATATACCATTCATCACGTATCCCTGTTTTGTAGCCTTTGTTTATTCCTTTCTTCTCTCCGTTTTCAATATAAGCTTTTACACCATCATTTCCACTCTTTTTGACTCCTGAAGGGAAAACGAGAAGATGTGCTTTGGCACCTGCAGTCACATTTGCCAGCCAATCTTTTTCCGTAAAGCATAAGCTGCTAACCTGCACACTTCTGCCGACCATAGGTCTTGCATACTCTTTTAAATCGTATAAAGTTATTACAGACTCCGGTACTGTAAAGTAATCGTTAGCCCCGGTTGTAATTCCAACTTCTACATTTGCATAAGTAGAAATAGATGGCATATTGCACTTTACTTTCTCCAACAGGTCAAGCTCTTTCTTTTCAAGGAAATAGTATGTCCACTTATCAGTATGGAAATCAATCTTCTTGGTGGGAAATTTTAATTTATGAGGATTTAGTTTAAACAAAGCATCAGCATCTTTCACCTCAATGTGTTCAATCATATGCTCATCTGTACCATTCTTTTCACATAACAGCAGAACAACCTCTTGCTGTATTTCCTCAAAGACAAGATTCTCAAAAGAAATGATGTTTATCTTGTTAAAGTTCTTTGCAAGATATCGACGCAACTGTTGAGCATACTTGACCATAAGAAGCTCAGATGGGACAACAAACCCTATCTTTCCTGTCTCTTTCAGCAACTGACTGCAACCTACTACAAATGTGACCCAAGCATTCGTGAGTTTTGTTCTCTTTAACCCAGAACGCTTGAATATTTCATCTGCTAGTTTTTGCTGCTCAGGATCATAATACTGATAACGAATGAACGGAGGATTTCCAACCACCAAGTCAAAACGCCTATCGTTATCAAGGCAGAAACGATGAAAGTCAGCATTGATTACTTCTGAATCATGCAAAGTTATTGCACGTGCCTTCTCGGCTTCTTTTTCTTCGTATTCAATTGCCGTAACACTATTATAGGACATCCCGTTGTTGCCAATGCATTCTAGGAACACACCGTCACCACAACTTGGCTCAAGTATATTCAAATCATTACAGCCATTAATTCCCCATTGCAGAATAAATTTGGCTATTGCAGGAGGAGTGTAATAAGCACCTCTCAGTTTCTGGTCTGTTGCATTTTCAATCAGTTGCATAAAGCTCTTTTATCTTAGGAATTAATGATACCTCATCATTTGTCATGCCGTAAAGATTGTTGATGGCATTCTGCTGTTCTTGCCTCAATGAATTAAATTGGCGTTGTAACGGCACAAGGTTTCTTCGGTTCTTTGTCGCTTTGCCAATCTTATCGCCTAACTCAATAATTTGTTTCTGGCGATTGGCAATGTCATCATGAATATTTCGCTCATCTAGATTTGCAAAATCAATCTCACGAATCGGTATTTGATTCAGTACCTTTGTACCACGAGCTATATAGCCGCCACGGAAGATTTCGCCATAGAGAGAAGCAAGCCATTCACCTTGAGTTGAACCTAAGATGGCTTGTATGTAATAAATTGAATACTCACTGTCCGCAGGAACACTAACCACACAATACCCAGCGGTACCACCAGATGATACCAAGGTGCCATTATTGTCTATAGCATATTTATCTGCCTGTGACATCACTCCTACGATAATCTTTTCTTCTATTTCACACGCCTCCAAGCTTTGGTGTCTTCCGTAACGATACCACTCGTCTGCAGTGGCTGGCTTGGGTTGAATATCCCGAGATGCTTTGCTCAGCTCAGGTTTTGCTGCCATTAAGAATGCATAGAACAAAGGATAGTGTCTTTGAATAGTTGTAAGTGGAATCAACTGTAGACGACCATTTTGATTTTTCTTATATGGAAAGAATACACGGGCATTGGGCTTGAATGTGCGATAAGAACTCATGGAGTCTTCGCCCTGAATCGTTTTGTAATAGGGTTTTGTTACTGCTTTTTCCACTTCATAGTCGTTGCCATCAAAAGCCTTAAAAGTATAGGTCGTCCGTGTTTCAGATTTAGGAATAAAGACATAAACCTTATTTGCGCTTGTTTGGATTCCGTTAAAAATATAGTCATCGCCAACTATTTCTGACAGTGGTTTTGCATGAGTGGTTACCATATTTAGTAATGGAAGATGCTCGTCCGTACACAATACCCAAGTATCTGAATTAATGGTTGTTGATGAACGGTAGCAAAACTTATTAGCTTCGGCATTTTGGACTCTCCATCCCACAAGATTGCTCACTTCTGAATACTTAAAATTATCGTGCCGATTCTTTTCCAATACAATAATGCAAGTATAGGTTGACTTGTCTGCAAATACCTGATGAGCACCAAACGAAATCAAAGTTTTGAGATAACTATTGCCGGTTATAAGGTTTCGAAGTTTCTTTGCTGCTCCAACCTTCATGAATTTGCTTGGAACAATATAACCTAAACGTCCATTGGCTTTCAAAAGACACAATGCACGCTCTATGAAAAGAAAGTATTTGTCATACTGTCTGTAGGCACTCGTATACTTATTCCTCTTTTCGTAAAGAGATTTTTCCTTCGGAGTAAATTTCTTGATATCTTCGGTTTTCATATATGGAGGATTACCTACTATCAAGTCGAAGATTCTATCGCCAAAGTCAAAAGGATTTACTTCGAGAGCATCAGCAGCAGGAACATCAGCAGTACTTAAAAGGCTGTTACCAAAGAATATATTATTTGAAAGGTCTGGCAATATTGGATGGAATGAAGACAAAGAGTTTATGTCTTCATCCTCAAGTAATTTAAGTAGCAATCCAAATTTACATGCTTCAACGGCGTTAAAGTCCTTATCAACGCCATAGATACAGTTCACCAACAAATTGCGTTTCATTTCGTATGGCAACTTATAAGTATCAATGCTCGTCTGAAGAAGTTTACTTCTGTCATTTTCAAGATAGTAATCGACTAATGAGTCATAGAGCAACTGATATAACTCCAACAAAAATGCGCCAGAACCACACGCTATATCTGCGCATTTCAGATCGTTGACTTCGTTTGCTGTCTTCCCTTGAATGATTTCAACGGCAGTTTGACGCAAGATTTCACGTACAACAAAATTTGGCGTAGTAACAATATCTCGTTCTGTATTCTCAGGTTTCTTAACAATCTTAAGTACTCCATCTACTACAGCAAGTTTCTCAGCTAGGAATATTTCATAAATGCGGCCAAGAATGTCTGATGAAAGTACCGTAAATGAGTATGGGCTTTCCGGGAAATAGAGTTGACGAATTATTGTCCAAAAGGAAGAACTGATATTTCCAATTACCTCCTCTGAAATAAGTTCCTCAAATAGACCTGAATTATACTTGTTATCCGCGTCCCTAAATTTCGCCACGAGTTCTTCGTGGCTATTATGGTCTGCAATTGTAAGCAGACGCTGATAAGTTTCAATATTTCTATCTTCGCAAACACGGAGAAAGAGTATTTTATTAATGTAGCTCTGTACGATATCCCCTAAATAATTTATATCTATATCAGAAACATAAGAAAGGATTTGTTGACCAAGCATCAAACGCCACTGATTGATTTGTTCCAAAAACATTGAGTCTACTGACTGGTGTATTACATTCAGTTCAACGTTATTCCAAACCTCTTCAAAGTGCCCTGTATATACAGATTCTTTTCCTATCAATTCAAGAAGTTCCTCTACAACATTTTCGTAGTCAGTATAATGATATGCTTTGATACGAGCTTTAGTTAGAGTATCTCCGTCTTCTATTTTATATGAAGTGTCATAGATATATAAGTCCTCAAAGTTAGACAGTACAGAAATCTTAAGGTTAGCCGTATAACCATAACGTCTAACCTGTTTGGCAGGATTATCATCGGTGCTGATATCTACACATGGTTTCTTTGCTTCTAAAAAGAACTTACGTTCCCCAAAGAGTCGAAACGTATAATCCGGTTTCTTTGAATGAGTGGCGGCATTGGCTTTAAGTGATTCCTCCAGAAGCACCTCTCGCTCATTTGTTTTCTTGCCTGATATATTACGAATATCCCAACCAAGAGCTTCAAATAAAGGATCAAGAAACTCGTTTCTCACTTGTGTCTCGTTGAAATTTGAAGTTCTGTAGAAATCACGGTTCGACTTGTATTTCTCTACAAGGGCCTGTATAGTTTTCTTTATTTCTAGAATATCCATATTATTTTTCTTTTGGGAAAATTTTTCCGAATGTTTGGTTGTTGTTGTCAATCCATGCTGTTGTTCCTTGCATTGCTGTGGCTGTACAGAAACTAGCTGCACCTGATGGTGAATGTTTCTTGGTTGTAACATTTACGTCTTGTAACAAGATGAGAAGCTCTCCATCATTCTGATAAGCTTTCTTGTTATTTCGAAATTCATCGCGCATCATACCGACTTCCTTAGGCATGCTTGACAAGTCTTTGGACAAAATCCTGCTGCCTGCTTTCAGGTAGTATTCATCTGTATCTGGATAGTAATGTAATGTAGCATGAACTCCTATATTATTCATATCTAAATGGAACTCATGATAATTTGCAGGCTTTATGGTCTCCTTGGGATTATCGAAAATTTCACAACCATAGAAACGGGTAAGAAACTGGATATCCTCAAAGAAAGCGTTCATCTCATTTTCTTTGTGTGGTGACAAAGTTTCCTTTTCGACCTTCTTGGTATTGTCAATCTCATAGTTGCCCGCTTCATTTGCAGCCTTTAACCCTAAATACTCCAAGTATTTTACTTCACTCTTATAAATCTCATTTGATTTAGAGATAAACACAAGTGCGGTATCCCAGTATTCCTTCTTCTGTTTGTGATCAATTACTCGATGAGTGAAATCATTTGTTTCACCAATATAACCGATGCGTTTTCCAGTATTAGGATGCGTACCGAGAAGTATATAAAACGAGTGCTGTTTTACCCACTTATGTTTGGCGCCTACTTCGGCCACTTTATCTTTGGGTAACACGAAACAAGCACATGAACGCTGGGTACCCATATCTATGATACGTGCACCATTTAATGTATTATCGAGCAGTTCGGTATATACTGTAAGTATTGCCATAATGTTACAAATTTGTCTGTAAGATTGCAATGAGGTTCTCTAAAATTATGCCATTCCTCGAAAAGCAAATCCTATTGTTTTTTTCCTATGTCGGGTAATTCCTCGAAGCGAACAAGGGAGTCAAGAGTGGTATCAAGTATCTTGGATATTTGCATTAACATCTCCAATGTTGGTTGTGCTGCATTAGTACACCATTTACTTACAGTGGCAGGATCCTTGCCAACCTGTTCTGCAAGCCATTTATTTGTTTTGCCTTTCTCTACTAAGGCAACCTTGATACGATTGATTTTTCGTTCCATACTATAGCCTTTTTGAATGCATTGTTTGCAAAATTACAGTTTTTTTCTTGAAATCTTGCCAAATATGGATATTTTTCAAACAATCAGTCTATCTTATGGCGTTTTTTCCAACTTTAGGTCGCGCACTTTTGATTTTAAGGTATTAAGTGTCAGAGTTAGCTCATTGTGAGTGTCAGAGTCGGTATAAAAAGTGTCAGAATTTGGATTAAAGTATCTAAGCCGGTATCTAAGTCGACATGTGAATGACTAAGTTTCGTGTCAGAGTTGGAAATCAGTCTGTGTCAGAGTCTCCTTATAATCCGTATTTAGAATCACAATCCATTCATCATAAAAAGAAATTATCTGCGGCAACATTGCATTTTGTCCCCCCAAAGCCATCGCTCAGATGTGTTTTGTCTGTCAAATGACTAAAATCAGCTATCATAGAGATTTGCTGATATTCTATCTGCAAAACCGTGAAACTCAAACCATTTGTTTTCGCATTGTTTTCGCAAAACGGAAATCAGCGACTTACGAACAAACGTAAGTCGCTGATTTTTATTGTGGACCAGCCTGGGCTTGAACCAGGGACCTCCAGATTATGAGTCTGTTGCTCTAACCAACTGAGCTACAAGTCCGAGCTATGAGAATTTCTTCTTAGCAGGTGCAAAAGTAGAACATTTCTTTGAGATTTGCAAAGAATCACACCCAAAATTTGATAAAAAGATTTAATTCACTTATTCGTAAGGATTTAAATTGTATTTTTGTACTTCACTAATTAATTGATAATAGCCGTATGGCACATACAAAACAGGAAACCGCCTTTACAGGGCTGACAAATAAAGAAGTTCTTGAAAGTAGGGAGAAATTCGGGATGAATCTCCTGACACCCCCTAAACGTCCTTCTATGTGGAAACTTTATCTCGAAAAGTTCCGCGACCCGGTGATACGCATCCTTCTCGTTGCAGCATTCTTTTCACTGGTCATAGCCATCATTGAAGATGAATATGCCGAAACTATCGGAATATTCTTCGCTATATTTCTGGCTACCGGCATCGGGTTCTATTTTGAATATGATGCAAACAAGAAGTTTGATTTGTTGAACGCCGTAGGTGAAGAAACGCCCGTCACGGTCATGCGTAACGGCAAAATACAAGAGATTCCGCGCAAAGACATCGTTGTGGGAGACATCGTCATATTAAATACCGGCGAAGAGGTGCCGGCAGACGGCATCTTGTTGGAAGCTATTTCCATGCAGATTAATGAATCCAACCTGACCGGAGAATTAATGGTGAACAAAACGGTCAACGAAGAATTATTTGATGATGAGGCCACATATCCCAGCAACACCGTCATGCGTGGAACAACAGTAGTGGACGGTCACGGCATGATGCGCGTAGAGCACGTAGGCGATGCGACAGAAATCGGCAAAGTGGCTCGCCAGGCAACAGAGCAGAGCCAAGAACAGACTCCATTGAATATTCAATTAACAAAGCTGGCCGATTTCATCGGTAAAATCGGCTTTACCATTGCCACACTGACCTTTATTATCTTCACGGCCAAAGACCTTTATGGATATTTGAGCATGAACGAGATAACCGGCTGGCAGCAATGGGTGCATATCGCCCGTATTGTTTTAAAATATTTCATGATGGCCGTTACCCTGATAGTGGTCGCCGTTCCCGAAGGTTTACCGATGAGTGTTACTCTCAGCCTTGCACTGAATATGCGCCGCATGCTGAAAACGAACAACCTTGTCCGAAAAATGCATGCTTGCGAAACAATGGGAGCCATCACAGTCATCTGTACAGACAAGACCGGCACACTGACACAGAATCTGATGCAAGTGCATGAAGCAAAGCTCGACACCTCCAAAGCAGACTTGATAGCTGAAGGCATCAGTGCCAATTCCACGGCTTTCTTGGAAGAAGCAGAGGCCGGAAAGAAACCTTCCGGTGTAGGAAACCCGACCGAAATCGCTTTATTGTTGTGGCTTAACGAGCAGGGAAAGAATTACATGGAGCTGCGTGAAAGAGCGACTGTTGTCAACCAGCTCACATTCTCCACCGAACGTAAATATATGGCTACGTTGGTCGACTCTCCCATCCAGCAAAAAAGAGTGCTATATATAAAAGGTGCGCCCGAAATTATAATGGGTAAATGCAATCTGAGCCTTGATGCCATTGCACAATATAATGCCGACCTGCTTGCCTATCAAAACAAGGCCATGCGTACTTTGGGACTGGCTTATAAATATATCCCCGAAGGCGTCGGAGAGGATTGTTCTGAATTAGTGAATGAAGGCGGAATGACTTTCCTCGGTATTTTTGCCATCAGTGACCCCATTCGTCCCGATGTACCCGAAGCTGTCGGCAAATGTCAGTCAGCCGGTATCGGTGTGAAGATTGTAACCGGTGATACTCCGGGAACTGCTACCGAAATTGCCCGCCAAATCGGATTATGGAAACCCGAAGACTCGGAACGCAACCGAATCACAGGGGTGGAATTTGCTGCTTTAAGCGACGAAGAAGCACTCGACCGTGTGCTCGACCTGAAAGTAATGAGCCGTGCGCGTCCGATGGACAAACAACGCCTGGTGCAGCTGCTTCAGCAAAAAGGTGCGGTAGTTGCTGTTACCGGTGACGGAACCAACGATGCCCCCGCTCTCAACCACGCACAAGTGGGACTTTCGATGGGAACAGGAACTTCTGTCGCAAAAGAAGCCAGCGATATTACACTGCTGGATGACTCTTTCCACAGTATCGCCACTGCCGTCATGTGGGGACGTTCGCTCTACAAAAACATTCAACGCTTCATTGTCTTCCAACTGACAATCAATGTAGTGGCATTGGCAAGTGTATTGCTCGGTGCCTTTCTGGGAACGGAACTTCCGCTGACTGTCACTCAAATGTTATGGGTAAACCTCATTATGGACACTTTTGCTGCCATGGCACTGGCTTCCATACCGCCCAGTCCCGATGTTATGAACGAAAAGCCGCGCAAGACCAATGACTTTATCATCACCAAGGCTATGCGCAATAATATATTAGGTGTAGGACTTGCATTTTTGGTTATACTGATGTCACTCATCGTAGGTATCAGACAACTTCCCGCCTCACAAACAGAGTGGGCTCTTACCTGCTTCTTCACTATCTTTGTAATGCTTCAGTTCTGGAATCTGTTCAACGCCAGTGTTTTCGGAACCAACCATTCTGTATTTAAAGATTCACGCCATGCACTGGGTATGCTCAGTGTAGCGGTTATCATACTGATAGGTCAGATATTCATTGTCGAATTCGGAGGAAAAGTATTCCGCACCGTACCGCTGAACCTGACCGAATGGATTATAATCATCACCGCTACCTCTTTAGTGCTGGTAGCAGGTGAAATCTACCGACTGATAAAACGGTTGCAAACAAAAAAGTCAATTAGGTAAAAGAGCATAAAGAGTTATGGACAGTAAGATTAAAAATGTTATTTTCGATTTAGGTGGAGTATTAATAAATCTGGATTTTGACAGTTGTCTGAATGCATTCCGCACAGCAGGATTCACCAACATAGAAGAGCAAGTTCGTCAAATGCAAGGTAATGGAGTATTTTCCCGATTCGAGTTGGGAGAAATCTCACCCGAAGAGTTCAGGGATGCCATCCGCAAAGAAGCCGACGAATCGTTGACCGACCGCAAGATAGATGATATGTGGAACCTGATGCTACTGAATATTCCCCGCGAAAAGTTGGATTTACTGTTAGAGCTGCGCGAACGCTACATGGTTTACCTGCTTAGCAACACCAACCAAATCCATTGGGATTATGCCGGTGAAGAAATGTTTAACTACCGAGGTTTTCGAGCTGACGATTTCTTTGAAGACACCTTTCTTTCTTTCAAAATGCATTTGGCTAAGCCCGATAAGGCTATCTATGAGAAAGTAATGAAAGAGGCAAATATTCTTCCTGAGGAAACGTTCTTTATAGATGATTCGGAAACTAACTGCCGGGCAGCAGCGGCACTTGGCATTCAAACCCACCACTACCATATCGGTGAAGATTTAAGTTTATTATTCGACTAATGGAAATTATATCAGACATAAACCATCCGGCACTTCCCCCATCGGTTGCCACCATCGGCTTTTTTGACGGGGTGCATCGCGGTCACCATTTCCTCATCGACCAAGTAAAGGAAGTGGCTGTAAAAGAAGGATTATGTTCTGCGTTAGTCACCTTTCCGGTACATCCCAGACAGGTGATACAAACCTCTTATTGCCCCCAACTCCTCTCCTCTCCTCAAGAGAAATTAAACTTATTGAAAACAACAGGTACTGATTATTGCATCCTGCTTCCGTTTACACATGAATTGTCATTGCTTTCTGCACGCAAATTCATGCAATTGCTACGCGACAAATTCAATATCCGCATACTGGTAATAGGCTACGACCACCGCTTCGGTCACAACCGAAGTGAGAGTTTTGAAGATTATTACCGTTATGGAGAAGAACTCGGTATATATATAGTACGCGCGCGCGAATATACCGATGGTGAAAATAAAATCAGTTCTTCCGTCATCCGACGGTTGCTAAAAGAAGGAGACGTAACCCATGCCTCTCAGTTCTTGGGATACAATTATTATTTAGACGGAACCGTTGTCGACGGTTATAAAGTCGGCCGTAAGATAGGCTTTCCTACCGCAAACCTAAAAGTAGATTATCCCGAAAAACTCATTCCTTCGGAAGGAGTATACGCCGTATATGTACATATAGAAGGAAAAAGATGGGCAGGGATGTTGAACATAGGGCATCGTCCTACCATGAATAATGGAAAAGACCTCAGTATCGAAGTGAACATCCTTCATTTTTCGGATAATATCTATCACAAAAAAATGTGCATTGAGTTCGTCCAATATCTGCGTCCCGAAGAAAAGTTCGATAACATTGAAAGCCTTATCTGCCAAATGCACAAGGACAGAGAAGAAGCCGCAAAGATTCTATTATAGAACTATTCCCGCCTCACAACAAAGTGTCTTTTTTACCGGCATTTCCTACCCCAAACACATAAAAACAGCATCCTCATCCTCTTTCATCCCCACAAACAACGAGAAAGGATATATTTTTATCGAATTTCGATAATTTTTTCTCGTTTTTCTTTGGTGATATAAAAATAAGATGTACATTTGCATATCGATAAACGATAAATGAATATCGAATAACAAACACAAGTAGAACATTAAAACACAAAGTAAAATGAAAAGGTCAGTATTGAAATCAGGTTTAGCAGCAGCAATTGCAACAGTAATGATGAGTTGTACAACAGCAGCGCACGCACAAACAACAGGAAACACGAAGTACATTTATTGTCAAGACGACACAAACACAACAGTGTACACACTGAATGAAGACGGCAAAACATTAACACGCAAAGTGAAATATGAGTACAAACGCAATGAAACAGGACAAGTAATTGAAAAGAAAGCGTATCGCTGGGATGCCTGTCGCGAAATCTGGAAGCCGGCTTACTTGCTTACAGTAACTCCCGGAATATCTGAAACGAAACTGAGCTACACTGAATGGAACGCCAAGAAAAGCGCCTTTAATGACAACAAACAAGAAACAATTTACCGTGAAGACTGCAACACAAACTTGCTGGCTGACACACAAAACAAAAAGTAACAAGAACTTAAAAATCCATTAAGATGAAAGCATTCAAACGTATTTTCGCCGCAGCTACCCTATTGGTAACCACCGGCCTCGCTTCCGAAGTCAATGCACAAGTGCCTTTGGAAGACTTCTTTAAGAACCCCGAAAAAGTGGGTTATCAAATCTCTCCGGACGGCAAATACTTCTCGTATATGGCACCGTATGAAAACCGCCTCAACCTGTTCGTACAGGAAATCGGTTCGGACAAGACAACCCGAATTACTTCGGAAACAGCACGTAACCTGGCAGGAAGTATGTGGGCAAATGGTCATCGGATTCTTTACATAAAAGATACTGCCGGAGACGAGAATTATCAACTTTACGGAGTCAATGTAGACGGAACAGAACCTAAAGCATACACTGCTTTTCCCAACGTAAGAACACAAATCATTGACCCGCTGGAGAATATCGACTCACTGGTCATTATCGGTCTGAACAAACGTAATCCACAGGTCTTCGACCCCTATCGACTCAACCTCAATACAGGCGAACTGACCCAACTGGCTGAAAACCCCGGAAACATTCAGGGATGGATGACCGACCACGACGGTAAGTTGCGTGTAGCCCTGGCTATTGTAGACGGAGTGAATACCCAAATTTTATACCGTGAAACAGAAGAACAACCATTCCGCCCGGTATTGACTACAAACTTCAAAGAAACAGTCAACTTCGCTACTTTCACTCCCGACAATAAGATGGTATATGCCTTGACTAACATCGGTCGCGACAAAACCGCCCTTGTCCTGATGGATCCTGCCACCTGCGAAGAAAAGGAAGTGCTTTACACCAATGACAAATATGATATTTCCGGATTGGGCTATTCCGAACTGAAGAAAAAACTGACTTCCGTATCCTGTACCGGACACAAAGGAATAATCCGTCACTATTTCGACAAAGACGAAGAGGCTATCCGCACCAAACTGGAACAAAAACTAAAAGGTTATGATATAGGCACTACCAGCCAAGACAAAAGTGAAAACATCCGCATGATTTATGCCGGCAGTGACCGCACGTATGGCACTTACTATACCTATAATGTAAAAGAAGACAAACTGACAAAGGTGGCCGATGCCGCTCCCTGGATTAAAGAAGAGGAGATGGTTGCCATGACTCCCATCACTTATACCAGCCGTGACGGACTGACCATCGAAGGATATCTCACTCTACCGAAAGGCTATACAATGGAAACTGCAAAAAAACTGCCGGTAGTGGTGAATCCTCACGGGGGTCCATGGGCACGCGACACTTGGGGATATAACCCTGAAGTACAGTTCCTTGCCGCACGCGGTTATGCCGTATTGCAAATGAACTTCCGCGGTTCCACCGGTTACGGACGCAAATTCACCGAATTGGGTTACAAACAATGGGGACAGACCATGCAGAATGACATTACCGACGGTGTGGAATGGTTAATCAAGCAAGGAATAGCCGACCCGAAACGGATTGCCATCTACGGAGCAAGTTACGGCGGTTATGCAACACTGGCAGGTGTCACTTTCACCCCCGACCTTTATGCTTGTGCCATCGACTATGTGGGAGTTGCAAATCTGTTTACTTTCATGCAGACCATTCCTCCATATTGGAAACCATTGCTGGACATGATGTACGAAATGGTGGGCGACCCGGTGAAAGATAAGGAAATGATGGAAAAATATTCTCCGGTGTTCCACGTAGATCAGATTAAAGCCCCGCTCTTCGTGGCACAAGGAGCCAATGACCCACGCGTGAACAAAGCCGAGTCCGACCAGATGGTGGAAGCGCTGAAGAAACGTGGCATCGAAGTTGAATATATGGTAAAAGACAACGAAGGACATGGCTTCCACAACGAAGAGAATAAATTTGATTTCTATCGCGCCATAGATAAATTTCTGAGTATTCATTTAAAGAAATAATAATCATAAAAACAAATTAAGATGGGACGCACGATTAAATTAATACTTTACTATTTTGCTTATCAGTTTGCTGTAGCCATTCCGGGAATGTTCGGATACACAATATGGAAATGCTTTGAAACGCAAAGTTTCGACCTGCATAATGCCCCTACTTCTTTGGCCATTATCCTTTCACTGTTGGGAACCCTGCTCATGGCATGGCATCTGATACATTATAAATATGTAAAACTGGACAAACAGACTCTTGCGTCCCTGCCTCTTAAACCTACCTGTCTCTACATCCTTATGGGAGCAGCCGCCATTATATGGATGAACTGGCTGAGCGAGATGGTCCATCTCCCCAATATAGCCGAAAACGTCTTTGCACAAATGAAAAACAATGTATTCGGTATTTTGAGCGTATGTATCATCGCTCCTATATTTGAAGAAATCTTTTTCCGTGGTGCCATCGAAGGATACTTGCTGCGCAAATGGGAGAATCCCCGTTGGGCCATCCTTGTGTCAGCCCTTATCTTCGGATTGATACACATGAATCCGGCACAGATACTTTTCGCCTTTCTGTTCGGTATTATCTTAGGAGAGCTTTATTACCGTACCGGCAGCCTGCTTCCAAGCATCATTCTTCACTTTATCAATAATACTCTGTCATTGATACTGATGAATGTTTTTGAAGAGAAAGATACCCTGACCGATATTTTAGGAAACACCACTGCCGTTCATGTATGGGGAATGACAGGAATCGCCATCTTCTGCCTCACATTCCTGTTATTCAAAAAAGAGGTGAAACCCGTGCAGTGGGCGGTAGAAGCGACCGAACCTGTTCCTGCGGAAGAAACCAACCCACAAAATTGATTAATCCAATAATAAAATATAACGATGAAAAAGAAACTGAATCTGCTTTGTGCCATGATATTTGCCGTCTTATTACTCTCCTTGTCCGAGAATATCTATTCCATGGTATGGGGAGCCATCGAAGGTGGGAAAGCCGGTATGGAAAATAAGGCAGGAGAAATAAATAACCTCCATCCGCTGATGTTGCTCCCGGACAATCTGAGTAGCACTTCTGACTCTATATACAATGAGATGACCGGAAAGAATGTACCGATATGGCAGATACAATCCATGGTGACTGTCGACACCGATGCACCCGGCTGGTTGGCCCTTATCAACACCCTTCTTAGTTTCATCCTCATCATTTTCGGCATCAAAGCTGTCCTGCAATTCATCAAGTTCATTCGCAATATCAACCGCTCGGACATCTTCTGCTGGGCAAATGTAAAACTGTTGCGCAAGTTAGGCACCTCTTTGCTGATTACTTTCGCCACCACTTTGACCAGCACTTATATGCACACTTGGCAACTTTCGCAAGTATTGAAGATACCCGGTTATTCTTATAACTGGCTCAACCCCTTTTCACACTCCAGTCTTTTGCTTGGCGTACTGGCATTCGTCATTGCCGAAGTATTTGCCATCGGACTGAAAATGAAAGAAGAACAAGACCTCACCATTTAAATATAGAACAACTATGAAAGAGAAGAGCAAAGAGCATTCTTTAAAAGAAATGAAACTGATTATGACTTGCCTCACCATCATCTGTTTCTGTTGCACATTCATCACTATCTTTCAAAACGCAATATTGTGTTTCGAATTGGGAACCAATCGGGCTGCCATAGATGCCGGAAAAGCAGCGGCATCCGAACAATTTATCTGGCAAGCATTTCCACAAGGTATCACTTTATTATCCATGGCTGTATGCAGTGTTTTTATCTATCTGATGCTCCGCAATGTAAAGCGCAATCTGATATTTGTAAGAGCCAACGCCAATCTGATATATTATATCGGTCTTATTATCGAGTTTAACGGAATTCTGCAAGCTATCTTGAATGAGTTCGCTCCTGTAACAAACCCAAGACAAACCTATATGATATATATCCTTATTGGAGTATTCATCATCTTTATCGGATATCTGTTCCAGATAGGCATCCGCATGAAAGAGGAACAAGAATTAACCATTTAAGGAACAACCGCCATGAAAGAAAAAGATAAAAAAACTATTTCGATAGTTTGCCTGATAGCCGGTTTCATAATAACACTGTTTGTTGTCCAACTCATCTATACACTTACGTTACGCCAATGGCTGGATCACAAAACAGCAAAAGCCTTTCTTAATATCGGATGGATATACTTCTGTATGTATGTCTATTACAGACTGAGCAAACGCTATACTTCGTGGTGGAACTCGCTAAAAAGAAAAGACAACGAATAATTAAAACCTGAACTATGCCGATAATAGTAAATTTAGACGTAATGATGGCGAAACGAAAGATTTCGCTGGGAGAACTGGCCGAGAAGATTGATCTCACCCCGGCCAATCTCTCTATCCTGAAAACCGGAAAAGCAAAAGCTATCCGCTTCTCCACACTGGAAGCTATCTGCAAAGAATTAGACTGCCAGCCCGGAGACATTCTGGAGTATCGTGAAGAGAATGAATAACCTGACAGACAACACAGACACTCTAACATAAATTCTCTCATACCTGCCCCCTCATAACTCTTACAGTGGGAAGGAATAAAGGATTGCATTGAGCAATCCTTTATTATTCTCTCCGGCACCTTTTAGTCAATTTTCTATAAATTGTACTGTCCGATCAAACAAATATTTCATATATGCCATATAATCCCATGATTATCCGTATCTTTGTAACGAATTAGATATTTGAAATAAATGAAGACATTTGAAGAGTTAGGCGTTTCCCCCGAAATCAGGAAAGCAATAGAAGAAATGGGTTATGAAAACCCGATGCCTGTACAAGAAGAAGTTATACCGTATTTACTCGGTGAAGGAAACGATGTAGTGGCCCTGGCACAAACAGGGACTGGAAAAACAGCCGCATTTGGTCTGCCGCTAATCCAGAAAATTAATGTAAAAAACCGCGTACCGCAAGCGTTAATTCTTTGCCCCACACGCGAACTGTGCTTGCAAATCGCAGGTGATCTGAATGATTACTCCAAGTATATTGACGGACTGAAAGTCCTTCCCGTATACGGCGGTTCATCCATCGAAAGCCAAATACGCATGCTCAAAAGCGGAGTGCACATTATTGTCGCAACTCCCGGACGACTTATTGACCTGATGGAACGAAAAGTAGCCAAACTAGATACCATCGGTAATGTAGTAATGGACGAAGCAGACGAAATGCTGAACATGGGATTTACCGACAGCATCAACTCTATTCTTGAAAAAGTACCCGAAGACCGAAATACACTGATGTTCTCGGCTACCATGAGTCCCGAAATCTCACGCATCTCCAAACAATACTTACGTAATGCAAAAGAGATTACCATCGGAACCAAAAATGAAGGAAGCAAAAACGTAAACCACATTGCATACGTGGTACACGCGAAAGATAAATATGCAGCGCTGAAACGCATTGCCGATTATTATCCGCAAATTTACGGTATTATATTCTGCCGTACCCGCAAGGAGACACAGGAAATTGCCGACAAATTGATACAGGACGGTTATAATGCCGACTCGTTACACGGCGAGCTGAGCCAGGCACAGCGCGACCTGGTGATGCAGAAATTCCGTCAACGTCACCTGCAACTGCTGGTTGCCACCGATGTGGCTGCCCGCGGACTGGACGTAAATGACCTGACACACGTCATCAACTACGGTCTGCCCGATGATACCGAAAGCTATACCCACCGAAGCGGACGTACCGGACGCGCCGGAAAGACAGGTATCTCTATCGCTATCATCAACTTACGCGAAAGGGGAAAGATGCGCGAAATAGAACGTATCATCAACAAAAAGTTCATTGTGGGCGAAATGCCAACCGGCAAGCAAATCTGTGAACAGCAGCTCATCAAGCTGATTGATGACATAGAAAAGGTAAAAGTAAACGAGGAAGAAATCGAATCTTTCCTACCGGGTATTTACCGCAAACTGGAATGGCTCTCGAAAGAAGATTTGATAAAGCGCGTAGTGTCTATGGAATTCAACCGCTTTTTAGAGTATTACAGTAATGCGCCCGAAATTGAAACGCCGACCGTAACCGACCGCCGCGGTGAACGCGAACCCAGAGAACGCAAGGAGCACGGCAGCAGTCGCGAAAAGACAGAACGCAAAGCAGAAAAGGGATATACACGCCTTTTCCTGAATTTAGGCAAGACAGACGGCTTCTATGCCAACCAAATTATTGAGCTGATTAACCGCAACATGAAGAAGCAGCGCACCACTATCGGAAGAATAGACCTGATGCAAAACTTCTCTTTCTTTGAAGTGGCGGAGAAGCAGGCAAATGATGTTATCAGCGCCCTTAATAAAGTCAACCTGAACGGACGCAAAGTAGTAGTGGAAGTAGCAGGTGAAAACAGTGGAAAAAGCGATAACGGAGGACGCAAAAACAGCAGTTCTCGAAAATCGGCTTCTACTAAGGAGAAAACCGCCAAGTCCGCTTCTCCCAAGGCAGCAAAGGAAAGAAAGCTTAGCCGTGCCGAACGCGGATATACCGAAGAGCGCGGTCCGAAGAAGCAAGATGACTGGAAACAGTTTTTCAACAGCGACAACAGCAAGAAAAAAAGCAGCAAACTGAAAGGGGAAGAACCCGACTTTAACGAAGAAGGCTGGGCACGCAGAAAAAAACAAAAATAAAACCGTTTATAAGAGAAAAAAGGGAGTATCAAAAACTGATGGTACTCCCTTTTTTTATCACCAAAACATGCGGGAAAAACAATAAGCATTCCTCACCCCAAAATGCTTACTCCACTAATTTCAATTCATTAATCAAACGCGTAGACTTTCCATATTTCTCAATCATATAAAGTACATAGCGAATATCCACCCCAATACAACGCTGTAAATTGGGTTCATAAATAATATCACTGCTCATCGCTTCCCAATTCCCATCAAAAGCTAGTCCTATCAGCTCTCCATTTCCATTAAACATACCGCTGCCGGAATTTCCTCCTGTAATATCATTATCGGAAATAAAACAAACATTCATATTTCCATCTTCTGCCGCATAACGACCGAAATCTCTGTTCTCCAGCAAATCAATGACGGAGGGCATGACTTCGAAATCGCTATCGCCTTTGTATTCACGTATCTTATCGAAGATACCCTTGGTCGTTGTATAATAAGTATATTCTAATGCATCTTTTGGCGAGTATCCGCCAATCATTCCGAAGCTGAAACGCATGGTAGAGTTAGCATCCGGGTAAAAATCCTTATCTGATTCCATCTCACGCACAGCCTCATTAAGTAAACGCTCATTCTTTTCTATTTTCATATTATCATCATCTGCAGCCGCACTGAGTTCGTAAGATTTCACCAACATATCAATGACAAACGAAATAGCCGGGTCTTCAAAAAGAACATAAGTACTGTCCTTTTTCACTACACGTTCAAATCCTCGGGGAGTATCCAATTCTGTGTGGCTGTATAAATCGTCCACATACGCCTGATAATCACCTTTGAACTTCTTTTCTATAGTAGCATAAGTTTCCGAAAGGCTCTCCGGCTCTACTACTGCCGCATATTCTTTAAGCATAGCCACAAAAACTTTCTTATCAATGTCCAAATCAATATTGGCATAAAGTTCCAACAATTGACGAACCCTCTCTTCCAAAACCGATTTTTCCGCTTCAAAATCAAAGTTCAGGACAGACCATGCAGCAGTAACCAACTCGGGACCATTGGCAAAACATTCACCAAAATAAGCCATTGCACGGGCATTCTTATAACGATTGCGATAACTGTCTTCCAACTCCGTCAATATCCCGGCATACTTGTTTCGTTCTTCCGGCTTCCGATGAATCCATTCCGTCAGTTGATGTTCCAACCGACGTTTTTTCCCGATAATATTCAGCTTTTTAATAGACTGATTCATACCAATGCTATTCTTCCAATAGTTGGCACTTTGAGCATACTTCGAAGCATATTTTATACGAACAGCATCACTTTTCTCCATTGCATCTTTCCAAATAGCCTGTTTGATAGCACGAACATCTATTCTTGCCATATTATCGGCATTCATACGTTCTTCCACACCATAAGAAGACAAATAACGGCTGGTAGTCCCGGGATAACCCATCGTCATACAAAAAGAACCTTCCTTATAACCTGCCAAGGAAATAGGAGCATAATAATCAGGATGATAAGGAACATTATCTTTAGAATAAGCTGCCGGTTCGTTATGAGTATCCGCATAGATACGAAAAACGGAAAAATCTCCGGTATGCCTCGGCCAAACCCAGTTATCGGTATCTCCCCCAAACTTGCCAACCGAAGAGGGAGGAGCATAGACTAAGCGAACATCATAATAATCCTTATACACAGACAGATAATATTCATTGCCGGCATAGAAAGACGAAACAACTGCCCGCAGTAAAGTGTCATTCTTCACTGCTTCGTCAGCAATCAGTGTAGAAAGAGAGTCTACAATCAAAGAACGATTATCTTCAGTCACATCTTGCGGTAAGGCCTGTAAAATGCGCTCTGTCACATCTTCGGTACGAACAAGAAAACTGACAAATAAATCGGGATTGGGAAGTTCGTCCGATAACGAATCGGCCACAAAACCATTACGCAGGTAGTCATGCTTCACCGTGCTATGCTGCCGGATAGCATCGAAGCCACAATGATGATTGGTGAACACCAAACCATCCGGAGAGACAACCACCCCGGAACAGAAACCTCCAAAACTGACCACAGCATTGGAAAGTGCAGCACCGCCGGGATTATATAATTGCCTGGGAGTAAGATTCAACCCCATATCTTTCATCACTTGTTGAGTCTGCTTGCTCAGGCAGCAAGGCAACCACATACCTTCATCAGCCCATATATATATAGGTAAGAAGACGAGCAACATCAATATTTTTTTCATGGCACGAGTGTTTTGCTTGGTGTCCTGTCTTTATTCCACCACTAATTTCAGTTTCTTTGCTCCGACACGGGCTTTCAGCCATTCGGTTATCTTTTCCTGTTCCTTCTCGCTGGGGTGCTTCGCAAATTTCATCAAAACCAGAGTTAATGTATCCATGCGTGTCGAATCAACGGAAAGTTCTACTGTTTTTGCCATTGCAATGGTTTCGGCCGACGAATAAAGCACCTTCAGTTCGGGAATGATTTTCTTGTCTACCGCATTATAAGCGGCATAAACTTTCAATTCTTCTTCCAGCTCATGTATCTTGTTCTGTTGCTCCAACAAACGCTTTTCACTATTCTTATAGAAATCTTCCATGACCTGGGCCTTCAAGCTTCCTATGTCCATAGCCTCATTATTCATCCCCTGCATGACAATCAATTTCGTACCGGCCAAATTATAATGTTTCAAATTATCTTTAGCAGCAGCAATCTCTGTTGCAGGAACTTCATTACCAATCAGCACAACACGAATTTCCTTATTCTCATACGAAATCTTACGGTCAATAACCTGTGTATCGGGAAAATTCAGTTCTTCGCTGATGAAATTATTGGCAGATGCCGTATAGATGGTATTCTTCACAATACCATATGTCAGATATATTGCCGGACACATGGTAGCCAAAGTAATGATAACAATGTACTTCTTAACCAATTTCTCACGCTCTTTGTCCACAAACTCTTTCCGCTGGAAGTGCATCACGCGCACTCCAATGAAAGTTGCCAAACTAATAAATACCGAATTAATGAAATATAAATAGAAAGCGCCCAAGAAATAAAGCAGGTTTCCCGTTGCCAACCCGAAGCCGGCGGTACACAAGGGGGGCATCAATGCAGTGGCAATGGCTACCCCCGGAATCACATTGCCCTTTTCCTTGGTGGAAAGCGCAATAATACCTGCCAAACCGCCACATAAAGCTATCAAAACATCATAAATAGTAGGCGAAGTTCGTGCCAGCAATTCCGATTGCACTTCATCCAATGGAGTCAGTGAGAAATATAAAGTGGCAGTAATAACACTGAAAACAGTCGCTATCAGATAACTCTTCAACGACCGTTTCAGCAGTTCAAAGTCATTCTGCCCGATAGCCAATCCCACTCCCATGATAGGACCCATCAAAGGAGATATCAACATGGCGCCGATGATTACCGCCGTAGAATTGACATTCAGTCCCAAAGAAGCAATGAAAATGGCAAATATCAGAATCCAAAGGTTAGTACCTTTAAACTCCACTCCATTACGGATAGACTCGACAGTCACAGCTTCATTATCCTTATCTTTGCCCAAATCAAAATATTCATGAAGGAACTGCCTGATATAAGGCATATTCTTCAAATCGTTTTTTAACTTACCTTTAATGTCAGCCATAATTATTTCTTTATAAACCGATTAATAACAGGAATCTGATGCAATGGAAAATCTACCTTTATGATGTATGCCACAAAGAGCATCAGCAACACCGTACGAACAGACAGTAACAAAAAAATGTTCTGAAAAGGAAGGTATTCCGATATACCAAACAATACAAGTGCCAATGCAACATATTTACCTATCGCTTTCAAATCATAATGAATGGGGTACTTCTTCTGCCCCACAAAGTAAGAGAGCAGCATAGCTACCGCATATCCGGCAAATCCCGCCCAGGCACATGCCATATAACTGTACAAAGGAACAAAAATCACATTAATCAAGATTAAAACGATGCAACCGGCAAATGAAAAATAGGCCCCCCACTTGGTCTCGTCAATCAGTTTGTACCAAAATGAAAGATTAAAGAAAATACCCATAAAAATTTCAGCCGCCATCACAATAGGTACCACCCGCAATCCTATCCAATAGTCGGGAGCAAGAATGTATTTCAATATATCCAAATAAAACATAACAGCCAAAAAAGCCAATAATGTGAAAATAATGAAGTACTTCATCGCCTGTGCATAAATAATCTTGCTATCCTTGTCCCGGCTCTTTCCAAACACAAAAGGTTCATAAGCATAACGGAATGCCTGAGTGAGCATTGCCATAATCATGGCAATCTTGCTGCAAGCGCCATAGATGGCAAGTTGCGTCTTGGCCTCCACCTTATCGGGATATATATGACGAAAAATAATCTTATCTGCCACTTGGTTCAAAATACCTGCCACTCCCAATATCAGAATAGGATAGGAATATATCAGCATTCGCTTCGCCAATGGCTTGTCAAAACCTCCGTTAAATTTGAGATAAGGAACCATCAGTACCATGATGACCGAGGTGCAAATCAAATTAAAGAAAAAGGCATAAAAAACATCACTACCCTTCATCACTACGTAATAAACTAAATTCAGAGTGATATTGAGCAGAATGAAAAGAAGTTTCAGAGCGGCAAAACGTATCGGACGTTTCTTATAACGCAGATAAGCAAACGGAATGCACTGAAACGCATCCATCGCAATTACCAGTGCCATCATGCCGATATACCAAGGATGGTCGCCATAGCCCATCATGCCGGCAACCGGATGAAGAAACAGCATACACAAAGCGGCAAAAATCAAAGAAGTACTTCCCACCATAAACAGAACAGTGGAATACACACGCTCAGAGTTTTCCGTCTCCTTATTGACAAAACGGAAAAAAGTAGTTTCCATGCCATAGGTCAGAATGACCATCAGCAGCGCAGTCCAAGCATAAACTTCGGTCACCACCCCATAACCTCCCGAAGCCGCAGACATAGCTGCTGCATAAATGGGCACCAGCAAATAATTCAGGAAACGCCCCACAATGCTGCTTAGTCCATATATTGCAGTGTCTTTGGCTAATGATTTTAATCCGGCCATATTTAATCATCAAATAATGTCTTCTGACTATTATAGATACTCCGTCCCAGATGGATGTAAGCGAGTTCTGTCACTTCTCGTCCGCGAGGAGTACGTTTCAAGAAACCTTCCTTTATCAGGAAAGGTTCATAAACTTCCTCAATGGTACCGGGGTCTTCTCCCAAAGCAGTAGCAATGGTGGTCAAACCCACCGGTCCTCCTTTGAATTTATCGATAATAGTACACAAAATCTTGTTATCTATCTCATCAAGACCATAGCGGTCTATGTTCAAGGCCTCCAACGCAAACCGAGCTATCTCCACATCAATCCTGCCGGAACCTTTGACTTGCGCAAAATCCCTCACACGCCGAAGAAGTGCGTTGGCAATACGTGGAGTTCCACGACTGCGCGAAGCAATCTCACCCGCCGCCTGTACATCGCAAGGCACATTCAATATCTTTGCCGAACGGCGGATAATAGCAGTCAACACATCATCATCGTAATATTCCAAATGCAGGTTAATGCCGAAACGTGCACGAAGAGGCGCCGTAAGCAATCCGCTACGGGTAGTCGCCCCCACCAAAGTAAAAGGATTCAAGTCTAACTGAATGCTTCGAGCAGACGGTCCCTTGTCTATCATTATGTCAATCCGATAATCCTCCATGGCCGAATAAAGATATTCTTCCACCACCGGACTGAGCCGATGAATCTCATCAATAAACAGGACATCGTTTGGTTCCAAACTGGTCAGGACTCCCGCCAAGTCACCGGGTTTATCGAGTACCGGCCCGGAAGTAACCTTAAAACCGACTCCCAGTTCATTGGCAATGATATTGCTTAATGTTGTCTTTCCTAACCCCGGAGGCCCATGCAATAAAACATGGTCGAGCGCCTCGGCCCGCAAGCGAGCAGCTTTGACAAATATACGTAAATTATCCACTACCTTATCTTGCCCACTAAAGTCAGAAAAATTTAATGGGCGTAAGGCATTCTCAAAGTCACGTTCTCTGCTTGTGAGCTGATGCTCACGTATATCAAAATTCTCTTCCATCTTTTTGTTTCTCGCACAAAGGTACAAAAGATATTATTATAATAGAAAGAAAGATCGAGGAATTCATTTTCAGTCCCTCATCCGTCCTTTATATAAATTCATTATTGTATAAATAATTAATTATTATGGGAGTTACACTAGGTAAGAAACAATTAAACAAAGGAAGAATTTCTCTTTATTTAAATTACAGTCACAACGGCAAGCGCCGTAAAGAGTATTTAGGCATTATTCTAGAACCGCCTGTCACACCGGAAGCCAGAGCGGAGAACAAGAATAAAATATTGATTGCTAAACAGATTCGAGCAAAAAAAGAGCTTGAATTCTTGTCTGTCGAATATGCCTTAAATAAAACTGCAGAAACATTTGAAGATATCCTGCCCGAAGCACCAAGTAACGGACCGGACTTTTTCCGCATCATGAATGAATACCTAAGCACTTATTATAAGAAAGATAAGAAAATGGTAAAATCAACCATTCTCCACTTACGCACATTTAATAAAAAGAAAATCTTACCAATCAACAAAATTACAAGAGAATTTTGTGTAGATTTTCTCGACTATTTAAGATCTAAACTCCGTGGCAATACCCTATTGGCTATTTCAAGAAATTCAGAATGTGCATCAATAAATGTGTTGAAAAGAAGTTAATTTCTCATAATCCGACAAATGGGATACGGTTATCGCAATTTGACGAAGTAACAAAGGAGATACTGACATTAAAAGAGATACAAAAATTAGCTGTTACTTCCTGCCCAAATAATGAGGTAAAACGAGCATTTCTTTTTTCATGTTATTGCGGATTACGTTGGTGCGACGTCTATCAATTACGATATAAGGATGTTGACTTTCCGGCAAGAAGATTAACCATCATACAACAGAAAGTACAAACACATTCCAAAAGTGCCATCTTGCATTTAAACTTAAACCACACAGCTCTCAAACTTTTACAGAAATGTAATGGAGACAGAGAAGACTTGGTTTTCTCACTTCCCTCCTACTCATATACAATCAGAATTCTTCGTAAGTGGGTAATAGACGCTAATATACGAAAGCATATTACCTTCCACTGTGCCCGCCACTCTTTTATCACAAATATCATGGCAAATGGAGCCAACATTAAAACCGCCGCTTCCCTTGCCGGCCACTCAACAACCAGACACACCGAAAAGTATGTACATATAATAGATGAACTGAAGCAAAAAGCTGTCGATAGTTTACCGGATCTAACTATCAACTATAAATAATAAAAGGGTCCTCTACAGGACCTCACCATATTAAGCCTTCCTTCTATACTTCTGATATACTGAATATTACAAAGGGTAGATAGTATTCGGCACGAATACTACCTACCTGTCAAATGTCGTCAATCATTACTTTAAATGCAAC
>OHOM01000203.1_pt1 | contig 36230 bp, 49 predicted proteins | sample 1569901 | NCBI WGS metagenome assembly OHOM01 (sample SAMEA3879526, study PRJEB24766) | human gut metagenome | biome: human-associated habitat; feature: feces | place: USA | collected 1985/1987
AGAAATGAAACGGGCAGTATCCACATCGCACCGTACCAAAGTGGAAGAAATGAAAAGGAGATTTGATTATGAAAGAAAAAGATTTGGTTATGGTTGAACGGTTAGTTGACGGTAAGTTTACTATTACCTAATTCCGTTTGGTCTACGGTGACGACGGTACGACTTGTAATAATACGTTCGAGCGTATCGACTTTGACGGGCATTTTGAATATTATTCGGTTGAGGGGAATGCTTTCTATACCCTTAAAGACGTATTCAACTACATTATGACTAAAGAATGTTAAAGGCTGAACCTTTCATCCTTTGATAGCGTTTATACAGTATAACAATTTAAAAACAAAAGATTATGAAGACGAAAGAATTTATCTACAAAGAAGTTGAAAACTATTTGAAAAGTAACATGAGTGCAAACCGTTTCTCCGTAGTGGCTATTGCCGAGGACATGCCGACCTTTGAGGGCTTTATTATCCCCTACTACTTCCAAATGATTGAGGGTGTGCCGTTCCCGGTGGGCATCGAAGAACTGTACATCAATTCGGAGGACTACGAAGAACAATACAGCGAGATTGTAACGCTGTTGGCGTCTAAACTTATGCGTTTGGGAAGTAACCAGGAATTAAACTAAAAAACATTTGAAGATATGAAAACTAATGAGATTATCGCAGCAATGCAAAAGAACTTAACCGCCCTTATGGAGCAACAAGCAAACGAAGTATCAGAACTCGAAGCGTATAAAGCCAAACAAAAGGAAAAGGCAGAGACTTTAAAGCAATCTATTTTAAGCGCTTTTGCGGCGTTTATGGATGAGGACGAAGTAACCGCACCCGAACCCGTAGAAAGTCCCGCAGAAGACGAAGAAAAGGCATCAGCGGAAGCCAAGCGCATGGAAGAGGAAGCCGCCGCCGCACTAAAGCAGGCAAAAGAACTTGCCGAGAAAGAAGCCGCCAAGAAGAAACGTAAAGCGGACGTAGAAGAAGCAAAAGCACTTGCCGCAAAAGCACTCGCCGAGAAAGAGGAAAACGAACGGAAGCAACGCGCAGCCGTAGCAGAAGCCGCGATACAAGCTGCGAAAGACCGTAAAGCCGCCGAAGATGCAGCAAAGGCAAAAGCCGAAGCCGCCAAAGCAGCCGAAGAAGCCACCGCACAAGTAGGCGAGGAAGAAGACGAGGGCGACGGAAGTATGAGCGAAGAAGAATACAACCGCCTGGAAATCTTGTTGGATAAGTATCAGTCACCAATCGCCAAACGAGCTATCCAGGAACTGAAAGATGCCGGGCATGAGGAAACCCTAAAGCCACGTGTAAATGATAACGGCTGGTTCTGCCGAACTAAAAAGGCAAATGATATGATTGTAGCCGCTGTGGATAAAATTGCAGAGGAACAACGTAAGGCGTTGTTTGCAGACGGTTCGTCTTTCATGGAACATCAAAAAGAGGTTGGCGAGCTGGCACGCGCGCAGGCTTCCGCTAAAAGCTTCGCAAAACAGGCAAGGGTATTTGAACTGTGCCCTATGACTATCACCGACATACCCGAAGCAAACCAAATGGGTGTACTCGCAGACGCTGCACGCGTCTGTAACGTTGAGAACCTTTTCAGTACACCGCGTTTCAAGGAGTTTTTAGCCGAGTTCGGTCTAACCTCAATGGCGCAGTTGACGGGTGACAAGGTAGCGAAGTTCTACGAATATATGTTTGAACAATGTACTTATAACGTATTTAAAGAAAAAGAATAATGAAAGAACAAGTAATAGACCACACAAGTAGGGAACACGCCCTACTTTCACCGAGTAGTTCACATCGTTGGTTAAATTGTACACCAAGCGCACGCCTGGAAGATAAGTACGGAGAGGATAGCGGGGGTAGTGCCGCATCGGAAGAGGGCACAGTAGCCCACGAGTTGGCAGAAGCCATACTCCAGCGGTACCTAAAAAAGGAAATATTTCTTTTGATTGACGAACCGAAGATACCTAAAGAGATTGCCGAAAGCAAGTATTACAGCACGGAAATGCTTAACTATGTAATGGAATACGTTATCAAGTGCGTAGATGTTTACGAGACCTACGGAGACGCAGAAATGATTATTGAGGGTAAATTCGACCTAACAATGTACGTTAAGGAGTGTTTCGGTAGTTGCGATTGCGCCGTGATAGCAGGGGATGAGGTTCACATATTAGACCTTAAATACGGAAAAGGCGTACAAGTCGAAGCCGAGGACAACCCACAGTTAAAAATGTACGCGTTAGGCGTTATACGCTCTTTGCCGCCCGCTACGCAGTCCAAAATTAAAACGGTACACATGACTATCGGCCAGGTACGATTAGGGCACATGTCTACATTTACAATGACCCATGCGGACTTAACCCATTGGGCTATACACGAGCTACGCCCTAAAGCTACTTTAGCTTTCGCAGGCGAGGGAAAGACGGTCACCGGGGAACATTGTAAGTTCTGCAAGTTCAAAGCGCAATGCCGGGCACAAAAAGAGGCCTTGTTAGCCGAGTTCGACGCCCACGAAGATGCGAATAAACTAACTAATGACGAGATAGGCGATATATTGAACAAGGCGGATATGTTTACCGATTGGTTAGCAGCCGTTAAGGTGCACGCATTAAGCGCCCTTAATCGAGGTGAAGCCGTGAAAGGATGGAAACTTGTAGAGGGTAGAAGTATTCGCGTAATATCCGACCCGGAAAAGGCAGTAGATACGTTATCCAGCGCGTTAAGCGTTGACCCCGATATGTTCTACAATAAGAAGATAAAAGGTATTGGAGACCTGGAAAAGATTGTAGGTAAGCAGCGGTTAGCTTTATTGCTTGACGGTAATTTAGTGAAGCCCGCAGGAGCGCCCACACTCGCCAAAGAGAGCGATAAACGGGCTGCAATCAGTCCAGCCCTTGACGATTTCGAGGATTTATCCTAAAGAATGTTAATGAATGAACCAACGTATTAGATAAAGCGTTATATTTGCATCAACGAATTAAAAACAAATAATTATGAGGCAAGAAAGATTTAGTATAGCCGAGTTGGTAGACTTTAAAGACGGTGAACAATTCGATTTCACACTGCAAATTGGATTAGAAGAAATAGAAATGCGCTTTATCTCCGTATCGGAGTTCCTCAACGATGTTATTTATTTGCTTCTGAACTATGATACGAATAAGTACGTTACGATAATGGAAGATGAGGCAAAAGATATAATCATCGAGAGTTATTAAAAGAAGTTAATCAAATGAACAAAATCGAGTTTCATTTGTTATTTATAGAACAACAACGGAAAGTCCGAACCGTTTAGAGGACAAAAAGAAAAAAATGAATTATGAAAGCAATGATTAAGAACGTGAGATTGAGTTATGTTAGAGTGTTTGAAGCTGCACAAGTAAACGGAACTGGAGATGCAAACTATAGTGTTTGTCTACTTATCCCAAAGGATAGCCCGGAAGCGTTGAAGCTAATGCAAGAAATTGACGCGGTAGCACAGGAAATGAAATCAAAGTACCCGAAACTAAAAGGACAGCTCCCGAAAATGTGGTCTAACCCGTTGAGAGATGGAGACGCCGAAAAAGACGGTGCAGAATACCAGGGAATGTACTTCATTAATGCTAAGCGTAAAGAGAAACAAGGCGCACCGCTCATTATCAACGGAGCAAAGCAGTACATCACCAACAAAGAAGAAATGTACAGCGGCTGTTATGGCAACGTATCTGTATCACTTTACCCCTATGAGTTCACAGGAAAATACGGTGTAGGCGTAGGACTTAACGCAATTCAAAAGACAAAAGACGGTGAACGTTTGGACGGTGGCGCATCTATTGACGACTTCGATTTCGAGGAGGAAGAGGGTTTAAGCATTTTTGGATAACTAACAAGAAATAAAGAGAACAAGTAATAACCGGGGGGTATAAGAACCCCCCCCCAACAAAGTAAAAAAGAAAATGGGAAAATCCGATAGTTACATAAACGAACAAGGTATTAGAATTTCAAAGGCAACGGGCAAACCCGTAGCAAAGTACACAAAGCGCAATAAACAATATTGGGCGAAACGTATGGGTGAAGCCGCACAAACCGTTGAGATAGTAGTAGACCCGTTAATAGCGGAACTCCAAAGTCTGTACAGCGAAGAAGAAATACAGGGTATTATCGGGCTTAAAAAGGATAGTGCACCCGTCGAGTTGGTAGAAATACCCAATAAGAAAAAATGTGAACTTGACGAGGGAAACACCGGGTTTTTGATTGCTTCCGATTGGCATGCGGACGAAGTTGTGAAACCGTCCACCGTATTAGGCAAAAACGAATACAACAAGGATATTGCCGAACAACGTATTAAGAACTTCTTTGCAAACGCTATCTACATGATTAAGAAGAAGCCCGTAGATAACCTGGTAGTAGGTTTTATCGGCGATATGATAGGCGGGTATATTCATGATGAGTTAGCGCAAACAAACAGCATGTCACCTATGCAGGGTATTAGCTTCGTAAAATCGTTAATCATTTCGGGGCTGAAAAAGATACATGACGAGTTGCCCGACTTGCAGCAAATCACAGTGGTAGGCATCTGTGGTAATCACACCCGAACAACCCGCAAAATGCAGTTTTCAAACGGTTTCGCTATGAACCATGAATTTTTCATGTACAAGGATATTGAACAAACGCTCACTCTTATGGGGCTATCAAAGTTTAAATTCATTATCCCGGAAAGTGAATTTGCATATCTAAGCATTTACGATAAAAAGGTTCTTATGTGTCACGGACACCAGTTTAGAAGCGCCGGCGGTATCGGCGGTATTTACCCGTCCATGTTCAAATGGTATGCCAAAATGAACCAAACTATCCAAATAGATAAGGCGTTCATAGGTCACTATCACCAAATGATTTACACTAAAGAGGTTTGCGTAAACGGCTCGTTAAAGGGTTATGATGCCTTTGCAATGGGGCACGGGTTGGCGTACGAAGTACCGCAACAAACGTATGTAATCCTCAATGAAAAGCGAGGTTTTATTTTCTACTCACCCATTTTTGCAGATTAATTTTAACCCCTCTATTTGTTAATAGAATACAAATAGAGGGTTTTTCTTTGTTTATATCAAACCTTTACCCTATCTTTGTCGTTATAATTAGAAACCAATAAAATTATATGTGCATGAAACATTTATTTATCGACTTCGAGACGTATTCCGATATTGATATTAAGTCAAGCGGTAACTACAAGTACGCGGAAAGCGAAAACTTTGAAATACTCCTTTGCGGGTATATGTGGGACACAGATACAAAGGTGTCGTTTATCGACTTAACAAAAGAGGGCGGGCGCGATGAGTTTATGAACTTCTTTACCGAGGTGGCTAACGACCAGGACACCGTAATAGTTGCCCACAATGCCACGTTTGAGCGCGTCTGTTTAATGAACTACGGGATAAACATAAGTCCTATGCGCTTCTTCTGTACTGCCAACATGGCGCTCTATTGCGGTCTCCCGGCTTCACTTGACGCGGTGTCACAGATATTAAACCTTTCCGATAAGAAGTTAGGTACAGGTAAGGCGTTGATACGTTTTTTCTCCGTTCCTTGTAAGCCGACAAAATCGAACGGCATGCAAACCCGTAACCATTCAGCTGATTACCCGGATAAGTGGGAAGAGTTTAAAACTTACTTGGAGTATGACGTACTTTCGGAAAAGGAGATATTCACGAAATTATCGGTTTTCGAGTTCCCAGAAAGCGAGCAGCGCATTTATGCAGCCGACCAACGTATAAACGATTACGGTATCCTGGCGGATGTTCAGTTAGCCAAAAAGGCGGCGGAACTTGACGCGAAGCATAAAGAAGAATTAGAGGCCGAAGCACTGAACAAATACGGTATCACGTCTCTAAAGTCAATGTCCCAATTGAAAGACTTCATTTATGACAATACAGGCGTTGAGGTGTCCACACTGATAAAAGCGGAACTCCCTAACGTAGTCGCAAAGGTGAAAGCGTCAACCATGCCGGAAGAAAAGAAGCAAGCGGCGTTAGGCGTGCTTTCGATGCGCGTAGAGGTCGGCAAGACTTCCAACGCTAAATATACGGCTATACTTAATTGCGTTGGAAAGGGCGACCGAATACGAGGCCTATTCCGTTATTACGGGGCATCTCGTACAGGTCGCTGGGCGGGTCGCCTGGTGCAATTGCAGAACCTGCCGCAAAACCATTTGGAAGACCTGGACACCCCGCGAAGATTGGTTAAAGAGGGTGCGTTCGATGCGATGGCAATGTTCTACGATAAGCCTACGCACATTATTTCGCAACTTATCCGTACGGCGTTTATCGCGCCCGAGGGTTACACCTTTTCAGTCGCCGACTTTTCAGCCATTGAAGCCCGTGTAATTGCATGGGTCGCTAATGAGAAATGGCGTTTGGAGTTGTTCGAGAACCCGAAAAGCGATATTTATTGTGCTTCCGCCTCTAAGATGTTCGGCGTACCAGTCCATAAGGGTGACGAGTTGAGACAGCGCGGAAAGGTTGCGGAACTCGCGTTAGGATACGGCGGGGGTATAAACGCCCTTACTACCATGGACACCAAGAAAGCACTAAGGGACGACGAGAAACCCGAAATACTTTCTAAGTGGAGAGAAGCAAACCCCAATATCGTAGCCCTGTGGAAACGGTTGGAAGAAGCTGCAAAGCGCTGTATAGGCACACGTCGCCCGGTTACATTCAAGATAACCGATAAAGCGGAAATTGTATTTAATTATAAATATGGTGCAATGACTGTTAAATTACCGAGTGGGCGCGAACTTTTCTACCCCGCGGCGCGTTTATCCAAAAGAACGATAACTTTACCGTCCGGGTCTTTCGATGTCCAGGATATAAGTTATAAGGGACAAAACCAAATTACAGGGAAGTGGGAAACGCTTCACACGTACGGCGGTAAACTAACGGAGAACGTAGTACAAGCTATAAGCCGCGATTTGCTGGCACAAGCTATATTTAACGTTTTTGATATGGGTTATAACATAGTGCTGCATGTGCATGATGAGATAGCCGCCGAGATACCGAAAGACGGTAACGAGGAAAAAGTTTTGAAAGATATGTGCGAAGCAATGGCAAAAGCGCCCGAATGGGCAAACGGTATTGCTTTACGTGCAGCGGGTTATATAACTGATTATTACAAAAAAGATTAAAAATGGAAATCAGAGATTTAAAGATTACAATCGCAACCGCGGCTTCTGCCGTTTCAACGTCTTGGAAGAACAAGACGTTGACGTGGGGCGAGTTCGTAACTATGATGTCGAACGCGAGGGTTACCAATGAAACGTACCGCGAATTTATGTCGATGTCTAAAGCCGAACAAGGTCGCGTTAAAGACGTAGGCGCGTTCGTTGGCGGCGAGTTGTTGAGCAGCAAGCGTACCAAAGCGAACATCGGAGAACGTAGCCTTATCGCCCTGGATATTGATTTCGGCGAAAAGGATTTCGCGGAACAATTCGCGGCAACTATTCAACGGGCGTTTTTCATTCACGGGACGCACAAGCACAATTTCGATAAGGGCGTGTACCGTTATCGTATCTTAATGCCAATAGACCGCCCGGTAGATAACGAGGAATACGAAGCGTTAACCCGAAAGGTTGCGGAACTCACAGGCATGGACTTATACGACCGCACAACGTTTCAGCCGGAACGCTGCATGTTCTTCCCGTCTGTACCGTCCGATGTATCGTACTATTTCGAGGACTTTACGGACGTTTACCCGGAAGTCCTGGAGGTTGACAAGTATTTGGATATGTACGAGGATTGGAGAGATACGACCGAGTGGGCGTACCACAAGGATGAGAAAGGCGAAGCGCGCAACCTGGCAAAGGAACAACAAGACCCTACGTTAAAATCCGGGTCTATCGGAGACTTTTGTAGAGCGTACACCATAAGCGAGGCAATCGAAAAGTATTTGCCCGAGATTTACACGCCCACAGACAAACCCGACCGTTGGACTTATACAGGCGGCTCTACTTCGGGCGGTATGATTACCTACGACGATTTGTTTGCATACTCGCACCATAGCACAGACCCGATACAAGGCAACCACGTGTTTAACGCGTACGACCTGGTACGTATCCATTTGTTCGGCAAATTGGATAAGCGCGCAGATAGCAAGGTGTCAATTACCGAAATGAACCGTTTAGTTTATAATGACGAAAAGGTAAAAGCACTGTTAGCTAAAAAGAACGGTGAAGAAGCCGCCGAGACATTAGCCGAGTTCAACGTATTGCGGGTAGATGATACCCCAGTAGTAGATGCCGAAGATATGGGAAACGAGCCGAGACGGCTAACCGCCGATGAGGTGGGCGAACAAATTGCAGCCGTTACGGCACAGTTGGACGACGACGGAAAAGGCGGTGTAGCGAACTCGTCTAAAAACATCTCCATCATATTGCGGAAAGACCCGTTAATAGGTAAACTAATCGCACGCGACCTGTTTAAGGATAGACGCGTAGTAAGCCGTACGCCGCATTGGAGATTAAAAGATACTTCCCTGGATTTTCAGGACGTGGATTTTGCGGGCATACGTAAACACATTGAGGATATATACGGTGTGTCAAGTGTGCAGAAAGTAGATGACGCTATCGCCCTGGAGGCCGAGTTTAACGCGTTTCACCCGATACAAGACTATCTAAATGGTTTAAGTTGGGACGGTATACCGCGCGTTGAACGTTTGCTTATCGACTACATGGGTGCAGAAGATAGCCAATACAGTAAAGACGCTATCCGAGTTATGCTCGTAGGAGCTGTTAAGCGTGTGTTTGAAAAGGGTTGCAAGTTCGATACTATGTTAGTTATGAAGTCCGACCAGGGCGCAGGTAAATCTACCCTTATACGTATGCTCGGTAAGAAGTGGTTCAGCGATAGCCTTACATCTATGGACGGAAAGGACGCGTTCGAGCAACTACAGGGTAATTGGCTGATTGAGGTTGCCGAGTTATCAGCGATGCGTAAATCGGAAGTAGAAAGTATTAAGAACTTTATTTCAAAAACAGAGGACAGCTTTAGACCCGCATACGGTCGAGTTACTAAAAACTTCCCCCGTCAATGTGTATTCTTCGGAACAACGAACAAGGACGACTTTTTAAAAGATGCAACGGGCAACCGTCGTTTTATCCCGGTGGAGGTGAAAGCGAACCCGCGCACACATGAACTGTTTGAACCCGCGTTTGAAAATTACGTAGACATGGTTTGGGCGGAAGCCGTTGCAATGTATCGCGCCGGGGCTACTACCTTACTATCTCGTGAAAGTGAAGCCGTAGCCGAGGAACGCAGGGCGGCGCACCTGGAGCGTAGCGGATGGCATGGCGAAGTAGATAAGTACCTAAACATGAAAGTACCCGCCGATTGGGGCACAATGTCAAGCGTAGAACGTAGCATGTACTTTGATAACTACGATGAGGCGATGACCGCAGCGGACTATCAGGTTATGAGCGAGACAAGCGTACGCGCTATAATGGCAGAGGTGTGCAAATCGAATAATGCCGACCGTAGATTAAGCAACGAAATCAAAGACCTTATGTTAGGCTTCAAAGATTGGGAGTTCCGCGGCATGGTCGGAAATGATAAAACATACGGAAAACAAGCTTCGTATGTAAGAAAATGTTAAGGAGCTAACTAAATACGGCTTTATTCATAATAGATGTTAACGATATATACAACCTATTGGATAAAGCCGTATATTTGTAATGTCAAAAGGAAATAATAACAATTTAAAAACAAAAGATTATGAGAACTTCAATTTTAAACCTTATCAGAGAAAGTGGAATTATTAGTTTTAACGATATTATTTACGCGCTGAACCTGCAGACCGAGTACAACGAAGCCGCTAAGCAAATAGCATTTCTCCAAATGGAGGGGTTTGTACATTACGTACCGGGAAAGGGATACAAAGCTAAATAAAAGTTAATAAGGCAATAACGGTGAACCTTTCAAAGCGCCCGTTGTTTATTAAGTATAACAACAATTTAAAAACAAATGATTATGAAAAAGTTAGTAGTATTAGCAGTGTTAGTGTTTACATGTGTATCAATGTTTTCGCAGATTACAAGTCAAGGTAAGCCCGAAGTATTAAAAAGTTTCCGTATGGGCGTATGCAAGTTGATTGATACGGACGGGGCGTTAACCATTGTCGCCAAAACAAAAGAAGCCGCTGGGCTGGAACTGACAGTCGATTTAGGAAACTACCAGGAAGCCGAAACGTTAATCTCCTCAATGATTGAGTACACACCGAAAGCCCGTGAAACGGTGAACCTTAACAACCCATCGGGCAACACGGCGTATTATCAAAAACTTAATGGCACGTGGGTTATCGTTAGCGCAGGCGGCGCGGCCTCCATTGCAGTAAGTAAGGGAGAATTAAAAAAGATGTTAACAGCGATTACCGAGTGAACCAAATCAAATTAGAAACGTTTATATAGTATCAACAATTTAAAAACAAAGAATTATGAAACTTACAAAAGTAGAATTTATCGTCAAGGGTGAGAGAGTAACCGAGTATATCAATTTAAATCATGTGTCCCGTTTTATGTGGATTGACGGTGTACCGTTCGTCGGTATGGTAGGGCAGACCTTTACGCGCCAATTAGTAGACGAATACGAAACGATTTTCATAGAAGCGTTTGAGTAATGATAGAGATATTGAAAGTTAGATACAATAACGGCGGGGGGTGGGACACCCTCCACCAATTGGTAAAGCAAATCTTTCCAACGGTGGAGAAAGCAAGGGAGTTTTATAAAAAGAAGTTAGAAACAGATAAAATAGTTTTGTGGTATGCAGAAAAGTTATAAAGTGAAAAAGGTGGAAAAGTCCGAAGCAGACAACGTGCGGGACTACAATGTAGGCGCTTCCGATTATGCGAAACATAAGATACAACCTTGGGATATATGGCTGGAGTACAAACTAAACCCGTGGGACGCTGATATAATCAAACGGGTGTTAAGGGACAAGCCAACGGACGGGCGAAAGCTCGACTACGAGAAGATAATACATATTTGTAAAGAACGTATTAGACAGTTAGAAAATGGAGAATGAGATTACAAAACTTTTGGATAAGCGTATTAAACTTATTAGGTCTATCCGCGGCAGCCCCGACCCCTCCAAAATGTACAAGGAGCTGGAGCAATTGGATAAGCAAATCGAGAGGGTGCGAAAATATGAAAGAAATAGTGAGTGAAAAGTATTTGGAGCGTACTCTATCGGAGAAGCTAAACAAATGCGGGTACGCCTGGAGTATTAAACTACTCTCAACCTTTGTAAGAGGGCTGCCCGACAGGTTGATACTTTGCAAAGGTGGGTACGTTTGCTTTGCAGAGATAAAGACAACCGGGAAGAAGCCGACCGCAATACAAAAATTTATTCACGAACGGTTGAACAAATTAGGTTTCACGGTGTTTATTGTAGATACCAAAGAGAGTATGAACGAAGTTTTAGAACATGTTAAAAACAAATCATTATGAACCCAAAGAAAGTAAAAAAAGAAATTGAATACAAGTTAGGATTGTATTTCGGTATTAAGAGCGGCGTTATTGGTATCAAAGACGGCACAGCGTACGGAACTATCGAAGAAGTTCAAGCGGACTTACAGCGCGATATTATCCAGGACGTGAACTACCTGGCGATTAAATACCGACAAGGGAAGCCCGAACACCAGGATTTCAAAAGCATTTGCATCTATTATCGTAACCATTTAATGAACCTATAAAATGACTAACTATGTAACTCTAAACGTGTCTTGCCAATCGGGTAGGACCGAAATAAAAATAAACGGTAAGTTGGTTAAAACGGCTGCCGAGATTGAAACAGCGATAAGGGAAGTGCAACCCGATGAGCACTCCGAATTGTTAAAACAACTGTTAATGTTAGTGAGGGCAATAGAATGTTAAAGAAAGAACAATTACATGATTACCAGGTTAAAGCCGTGGACATGATAGTAAATAATTTTAACTGCGGTTTGTTCCTCGATATGGGCTTGGGTAAGACGGTGAGCACTTTAACTGCTATCCAGGAACTTCGCGAGATAGGTTTTATTGACAAAGTATTAATCATTGCACCGAAAAAAGTTGCGCAGGTAACTTGGAAAGATGAGATTAATAATTGGGAACATCTAAAGGGTTTGCGTATCTCCGTGATAGACGGGACAGCGGCACAACGCCGGGCGGCTATGATGGCAGATGCGGACATCTACACGGTAAGCCGCGATAATGTTGTGTGGCTCGTGGTTGAACACGGAGGCGTTAAACTGCCTTATGATATGGTCGTTATTGACGAGCTTTCAAGTTTTAAGAACCCCGCCTCGAAGCGTTTTAAAGCCCTAAGACGAGTGCGGAAGTTTATCCCACGGGTTGTAGGTCTTACTGGAACGCCCGCCCCCAACGGGCTAATAGACCTATGGGCGCAGATGTTTTTGATTGATGAGGGTAAACGGTTGGGCAAAACGATTACGGGCTACCGTGATAGGTTCTTTACTGCCGGACGTAAAAACGGTGATATTGTCTACCAGTGGGATTTAAAAAGCCCGGCGGAAGAAACGGAACAAAAAATTAGCGACCTCATCAAGGATATTTGCATCTCCATGAGCGCGGAGGATTATCTAAAGATGCCGGACAAACTTATGTACTACGATAGGGTTAAACTATCCGATAAGGATTTCAAAGCCTATAAGACCTTTGAACGTGAGCAGGTATTGGAGTTCATAGAAAGCGGCGAAACTATTACAGCGGCTTCCGCTGCGGCTCTTAGCAACAAGCTACAGCAATTTGCTAACGGGGCGATGTATGACGCCGATAGAAAGGTATTGCAACTCCATGACGAAAAGATAGAGAAGCTAAAAGAACTTGTAGAAGCTGCCAACGGGCAACCCGTACTTATTGCGTACACGTTCAAGCACGACCTTGATAAGATTATGGACGCCCTAAAAGAATACAAGCCCGTCAAGCTGGAGAAGCCCGAACAAATAGCCGATTGGAACGCAGGGAAAATTAATGTACTCGTGACACACCCGGCATCAGCGGGGCACGGTCTTAACCTGCAAAAAGGTGGGCACATAATAATATGGTACGGCTTAACGTGGGCGCTGGAACTGTACCAGCAATTCAACGCCCGGCTCTATCGCCAGGGACAAAAGAAGCCCGTAAGCATTCACCACATAATCGCTACCGATACAGTGGACGAGAAGATTATAAAGAGCTTGGACGGTAAGGATACTACGCAGCGTAGTTTAATGGACGCAATTAAGGAAATTGTAGAACTTTATAAAACTAAAATATGATTAGGGAATTAACGCACGGTTCGCTGTTTAGTGGGATTGAGGGTTTCGGTTTAGGCGCAGCCCTCGCAGGAATAAAAACTGAATGGAGCTGTGAGTTTGAAAAGTATCAAACAGAAGTAATTAAAAAAAATTTTGGAAATGAACACACAGTATACGGAGATATTAGAACGCTTGAAAACCCGCCATTTGTTAACATCATCAGCGGTGGCTTCCCTTGCCAGGACATCAGCGTTGCTGGAAAAGGTGCAGGCATTAAGGGCAGCAGGTCGGGACTATGGGGGGAAATGCTACGGGTCATTACAAGCGTCCGACCCGATTATGTCATTATCGAAAATAGCCCTCTACTTAGAAAACGAGGATTTGAATACGTCTTACATGGACTTTCCGAAATCGGGTATGATGCACAATGGCAGTGTTTACAAGGTGGCTTCCTTGGATTGCAACAACGTCGGGAAAGGATATATATCATTGCCTACCCCGGCAGTAAGTTCAGCGAAAGGAAGCCCCCGAAACCGATATTTCGGAAGCCCTACCTACCGGGGGAACTATCACGAGTATATCCGGGATGGAGAGAGCGACGGGATTTACCCGAACCCCGAACTTTCGGAAGCACTAATGACATTCCCAATCTCGTGGACAGAAACAAATGTTTAGGTAACGCCGTACAGCCTTTAATGGCACAATACCTGTTTGAGTGTATAAAAGTGTTTGACGCGGAAAATGTATAAAAGAAGTTAACGGATGAGCCAACGTAACGTTTAAATCGTTATCTTTGTATTACCAATTAAAACAATAGGATTGTGACAAGAGAACAAACTATCACGGAAAATGTAGAGAAGCTGCAAAAGTATGTAGGCTTAACTATCGAAGTAGAAGTAACAACCATAACAGAGGGCAACGTAGTAAAGCCCCTGGAGGTTGTAGGATATAACCCCCGCGAGGCAATGTTAATCGTAGACGGCGGCGCAGACGGGTGGACAAAGTTAGACGGGTGGGACGTAGTAACCATTTGGTGCGATACGTATTGGTATATGAGTACAAACAGAATAATTAAGGTATTATGAAAGCAGAAGAATTAGTAGGGCTGCAAGTTAAAGCGATAATAGGCGGGAAAGAGGTTATCACCCGCGTAGTTGGGTTCAATGGTTTAACCTGGGCGATTATCGCCTATGACGGTGGAATGCCAAAGGACAACCTACAACCCGGTGATACGGTCGTGTTCGACTGCACCGGGTACGCATATAGGGAAGTGGATAGCCTGGTAGTAACGGATGCAGCGCGATTGTCTGCGGGCAACTACCTTGCAGACGTGCCGCCCGAAACACCGTTATCGGAGTTCCTATACCCAACGTTGCCCGACCCCGATACGCCACCCGCCGAAGTGGTAGAGAACGAAACCCCATTTATAGAAATCTTATAAAACAAAAAAGTATGAAAGCAAAAGATTTAGTAGGAAAGTTAGTAACATCGAACTATTTAGAGAGCCGTAGAACTTTCCCCCCGGCGCAACGTTCAAGGTAGTAGGATATGAATGCGATTTGAATTGGGTAATAATAGACGCGGATTCATGGGGCTGGCAAGGTTTGGATATGTACGACCGTGTAACCGAGAAGTGCAAAACCTATTGGTATCTCCGACTATGTGAAATAACCAAAGTGTTATAACAAGTTAATAAGGCAATCGCGGTGAACCTTTCCAAAGCTCCCGTGTTTATATAGTATAACAATTAAAAACAATGTGATTATGAAAGCAGAAGAATTTGTAGGAAAGTGGGTTACGGGTTGGGCAATGTTCGACAGGGAAGCGGGCGAAGTCCCCGCGCTGGTAGTAGGTTATAATCTACACGGGTATGCAAGCCCCCGGTTAATCGTTGAGAACTTGCAAGGGTGGGGCTGGACAAGATTAGGCGGTAGCGATGTTTGCTATACCGAGTGTGACGCGTACGCATACGCAATACCGAGCCAGTGTACTATCGTAGAAACGCCCGCAGGTGAGTTCGATTACGACACACAAGGCAACCTTTTAACCGTCCCCGTAGAACTGCCGGGTAAAACAATTATGAGCGAAATAATAGAACTCGAAGCCAGCGGCTACCGTGTTAACCCTGTGGATAATGGGTTTATGATAAGCACGCCGAGCGGTGCACACTATTGGGCTGATACGATAACAAAGGTAAAGCCATGAAAGAAGTAATAAGCAAAGCACGCCAATTAGCTGGCGTGCGTATTCGGAAAACCCTGTACGGGCAAATAACATTGTCGGGTAGGGTTGTAGGGTACGAGGGTGACTGCCTGGTTATCGCGTACACAACTCCAGCGGTTAGGGCATCATTCCACGCCGGGCGAACCCCGACAAACCCAACACTATTATGTGAAGTCCCCGCAGGTCACTCGCTCCTACTCACCGAGCCATCAGGCATTAATATCTTCGAGGTGGACAAGGAAGCCGAGCGCATGCGTAGCTGGTTTAGAAACTACATGGTGAGGGTCGCATACTTCGCCCCGTACGGTGTCCAGCAGAAAGGTATCATCGTAGGTTACTTCGGAAGCATGGCGGTTATCCGTACAATGTACACGAGGGCTTCTAAGGCATTATCGCCCGTCTCCGTTGGGGATTACAACGCGGGTGCAATGAAAGGCGTACAGCCGCCGAGCAAAGCATATAGGGATTACCTTGTAAGGGTGGATAACCTACGGATTACGAAATTAACGGGAATTGAAAACATTTAAAAGAAATGATAGTTATGTGGATTATTATAGTATTAGTTATATTGGGAGCGTCGGTGTTTGCTGGCACTACGGCTGTACTCCTTAGTTCCGTTATCGCGGACACGTGCAGCGTGGAGAACAAGAAACGCTTTGTACTTATCAGCTTTATAGGTGGCGTCATCGCCGCCGTTGGATTTGCTCTTGCGGCGTACATACTCGCCGGGGTTGATTATCTTTTAAGTTGTGTAGTATGAAAGCAGAAGAGCGGACGATTAGTTTTAAAGTGATTGGGGCAGCCCTCAACATTCACGACTTCATTATATGGGAGTTCGTACGTAGGTATGGATACGACAAGGGTATAACGAAAGACAGGAAAGGACGCGGGGTCGTCCAGTGGCAGAAAGCAAACCTTTGGATAGACAAGCTGGCACAGTACCTAAAGTTCCAGGAGTACAGTTATAAGCAGGAAATCAACAAAGGGCAGTACACCTACATAAGTCGCGAACGTTTCCAACGTGAAAAGGAAAGCGAACGAGACGTGAGACGTGAGTACGGTGTGAACGACAAAGGGCAGGTGATAAGGGCGACTATCTTCGCCGATGGCACTAAACAGATGTGGCATTGGGGCACGTTGGAATATGCGTGGCAATTGACAAAATGATAGTTGCGTAAAGCCGTGAGCTATCAAAATGATAGTAGTGCTTACGAAATACTTAGCGCATTATTTATGATAGCTATAGGGGCTATATGGTGACAAAGTGTCAAAGCGTATGAAGTCGGAAAGGCTTTGTACGCTTTTTTTATGCACCCCGCGCTACAGGCCTCCACGGGCTGTATATGAAGTAGAGTTTTTATACCCTAACTCGTTGACTGATTGTGGAATATACTCGTTTGAAACCCGCCAAAATAGCCAGGTTTCCGGTAAGGGTTTTTACGTACCTGGGAGAGTTCTTTCCACTGAACTACAGCTCTTTAGGGGGTTTCTACACTACTTCATATATATAGTTTTATATAAAACATAGGAATGAATTTCTTATCTTATTTATAGAGAAATAATAGTTAATATATGTAAAATCGAATACAACAAAGATTTAGAAAATAAAGTTATAGGAACTATACCTATGTAGTACAATAAAGTACCCCTGAAGTATTGATTTGTTGTGGAATATACATTTGCCCTTTTTTTGCACTTTTTCTAAATGTTTACACGAAATCTTTGAGATTTGTAATTGTCATGAAAAATTTGTTAACCAACCGTTAAAAAGTGTTTCACTGATTTTAGGGAGATTTGAAAATGACGAAAAATGCGTGTAAAGAAATTTTGTAAGAAACTTGTGTGGTAATGGGCGAAACTCTGTTAAACTTCGATTTGTCCGAATGGGTGAGTACCTTTGCACCTCACACGTTTGGGAGCGGATAAGACCGCGCGCCCACACACGTACATTACATATAAACTATGGCAGGAAAGAAAAAGACGGCATCGACCGATACAACCGAAAAGATTACAAAGGGTATGGCGAAAGGAATGCCGCCGCCCATTCCCGAAAACGTAGGCAGGTGCAAAGAACTGTATGAGGTTCTAAACGTACGGGGCATAAAAGGCGTTCAGTTAAGAACCGCACAAGAGTGCTTAGATTACGTTAGCGAGTATTTGCATTGGTGCAGGGCGAACCCTCTAACGAAATACGAAATGATTAAAGGCGGGCAGTCGGCTGGTGAGTTAATCGCACTCCCAATGAAACGTTCTCCGAGTGTCGGGGCGTTCTGCCTTTTCATCGGGTGGAGCATTAAGGAGTTCAACAAGAACCGTGAAAAGCTTGAAAAGTCCATCGCCGAAAGCGATGAAGCCATCGAACTATATTACGGGTACTCCTTAATCAAGGAACTGATTGAAACCGATATGGACGAGGGCGCGTTAGCCGGGTTGGTAGACGCTAATTACATGGCGAAGCTTCGAGGGCTACGAGACCTTAAGGACGTTACAAGCAACGGCAAGGAAGCAGGCACAAAGGCAATGCAGGTTAACGTGCTATCGGCCGAAGCCGTGGACAACATTAAAAAACTTGGCGGTATATAATGTACCGCCTTTAACAACTTTACTAATATGGCAAAGACTTATTCGGCGGTAGTAACCGCGCAGGCTGCAAATGTAGCCTTTCAAATTGAGGTGTCAACGGTTGGCACTATTGTACTCGAACGCTCTATCAACGGCACTAAATGGGTTATTGATAGAAGTATCGAAGACATGTTCGTATATAGCAATGTAGCGGAGTTCAACGTTTCGGGCTGTGTGGTAGGACAGCAGCTACGTGTATCGTATGAAAACTGTGTAGAGGTGTCCTTTGAAACGTTGCAGTAAATGAGAGGGATAGAATTAAAGCACATCGGCGTACGCTCCTTTATGCTAAAGGGGCTTACTGCCCGGTGGGGCATTGACGGCGATAGACCGCCGATGCCACCCGCGTTGCGTACTGCGCTGGTTGCATGGTATAACACCGAGATACAGCGCGCTACGAACTTCGACGTTATCGAAAGTTACGCCGAGGACTTCACTACAAGCAGGTGGATTAACTATAGCGGCTCTCGTGCGGTTGCAGATGTTACCGCCAAAGGCGTCCACCTTACTAAAGCGCTTACCGCATATCCTTTCCTGGAGACAAGAGCAAAGAAGTACACGCCGGAAATGGTCGTTAAGGTTAGCGGCGTGCAACCTGGAGTTACAGGGATTACATACCGCTATGGTTCTTACGCCGACCTGGTGCAGCTAACACAAGACGGTATCTACACGCTGCCTGCCGGGATGCCCAGTGCAGAAGTTGACGGGTTCAACGGGTTTGCCGCTACGGCGGCGTTCGGTGAATGCGATATTACTATCGAACAGCTCCCAACGTCAAAGCTAACGGACTTGTCCGGCAATGGACATCACTTGTATTTGTACGGGTTTACGGGGTCGGACAACATCGTAGACAACATGTTACAGCACACGGGCACACAGTACGGCGTATCATACGGGCAACCGATACTAACCGATTACACGGTATGTAGTACGCGTGAATGGATAAACCCGGCGAACGATAATGTATTCGCGAGTAAATCAAGTGCGCCGGGTAACGGCGCGTTCATATTCGAGTACATCCCAAATTCAACGTACAGTTTTGGAATTGAAACGATTGCTGCCCACACTGTACCGAACGGATTTAGTTATCAGACGAAGACCAGTTACAACGGTATTCGGGCGCTAACGGTAGGAACGGGTCTCGATACAGACCATTTAGTAGTAGGGCGTATCCGATTGAAAGACCAACCGCGTAGCTTCCATGGTGGCTACAAAAGTTTTGTGCTATTCAACCGCACGCTAACTACCGAGGAACTCGCGTACGTTGAGCGGTGGATGGCTTAAACTCTATTAAACTATAATGCCACAGAGGTTTTAACTACCTTTGTGGCATTATTAATATATGGACTTATGAACGTTACACATACATTTGAAAAGTTATTGGCCGCATTCGTTAACCCGCGTTATCGTGGCGTGGCAAGCAAGGGAGGCACTCGTAGCGGTAAAACGTGGGCAACCTTACAAATGCTCTACCTATTGGCGAAGTCGGCGGAAAAGCCCTTGTTCATATCGTGTGTCGCCGCTACGCTCCCAATGGTGAAACGTGGTATGCTGCGCGACTTTAAACTAATGTTAGCGAATGAGGGCGTTTGGGACGAGAACGCCTTTAACAAAACCGAAATGACGTATGAACTGCCCAACGGTTCGGTAATAGAGTTCTTCGGTTGCGATAATGCCAGCAAGGTACACGGCGCTGCACGTGATGTGCTGTTTGTCAATGAGGCACAAGGCATCGCCCGCGAGATATTCCGGCAACTCGACATACGTACACGTAAAAAGGTTATCATCGACTTTAACCCGGTGCGTAAATTTTGGGGCGAAACCGAGTTCGTAGGCGAGCGATACATAACAATCCATTCAACCTACAAGGATAACCCGTACCTAACCAAAGAGCAGGTAGGCGCAATCGAGAAGAACAAGAACGACGCCAATTGGTGGCGCGTGTACGGCGAGGGCTTGACGGGTGGCGTAGAGGGCAACGTGTATCCCGAATACGAGGTTATCGAGGACATGCCCGAAACCTATACAGGTCGTTGCCTGGGGCTTGACTTCGGGTTCGTAAATGACCCTACGGCGATTGTTGACGTGCGTTTCGAGGGTTGGGACTTATACGTAGACCTACTTTGCTATGAAACCGGGTTGCTTAACAGCCATATCGCCGATTACCTGACAGGGCAGGGGCTTAACCGCGTAGTCACCGTGTGCGATAGTGCGGAACAGAAATCTATTATGGAACTCCAGCAAAGACGCATTAAGGCGATGCCGTGTGTTAAGGGCAAAGGCTCTATATCGGGCGGTATTGCACAGGTGAAGCAGTTCAAGTTGCACGTAACAAAGCGTTCCGTTAAGCTGCTTGACGAGTTGGATAACTACAAATGGATTAAGGATGAGGGCACGGACACGTACACCAACGTACCGACCGACCAATTCAACCACGCGTTAGACGCTTTGAGATATGGAGTAGATTACTTAATTAGAAAATACAGACCGAAAGGATGAGAAACCCAATAGTTAAAATAATAGAAAAGGGCGTGCGGCTTATGAACCGCGCCGCCTTACTTGCAGTAGCGAACTTCCCGGCTTCGGCCACCGTGCGAATGACCCGTGACGAGAAACTACTACTTGACGACCTTTGCAAATACATCGAGCCGTCAAACCTCGCAACCCGTAACGGCAAAGTGGTGTACAGGTTAGCGCCCTTAGAGGAAATAACCCTTTGGGCTATGTTGGAGACACGCCGCGCCGAGGGTTCGTTAGAACGTATCAAGGCATGGACGGGTGACAACTACGAAGCCCACAGTATCGCCGAGGTTGTGAAGCTGGACAAGTTCATACGCGAAGCGCTTAAAGACGCGGACGGGTTGGAACGCATGCTCTTTGCGAGCGTACCGAACACCGAAAGCGCACTAACCGGGGCGGCGGAAGTCAAAGAAGCGAAGAACCTGTTAGGCATAGTGCAGACAGCTGCCGACCTGTTCAAGTGTTCGTTCGAGCAGGCGAAGCAACTGAACTACACGGACGCTATTATAGCCATGAGCAAGAAACATGACGAGGTAGAAAAGGAAAAGAAAGAACTTAAAAAACAACAAAGAAGATGGTAGACTTTGAAAGCATTCTAAACACAGCCGAAGCGCGTGCAGCCGTATTAGGTTGTCCGCTTGTGTTCGGTGATACCGCAGTACAGAACGTTGCGGCGAACTCGATAGGCGTAGACTTCTTCACGCTTGACGTGACCGACAGTTCGTTCGTAGATATGTCGAACGTTAACACGCCCGCCTACACCATTGTGGTGCGCTGTATGGGCACATCGGCATACATGAGGGACGATGCCACGGAAATAGCTACACTCATCCGTACGGACAAGCTATTGAGGCAATTCCTATCAGCGTACGTGTGTGGCTTCGAGGTGTCCGGGTTGTCTATCCGAAAGGTGCAGAACGAATACGACACAATCAAATCGGGGTGGGAAGCTACGTTAGACATAACTCAATAGAGTTTAGATAGCCCGTTTTATTTAACTACTTTTGTGGCGTGTTCCTCTAATGGTGCACGCCATTTTTTATGTTAATAATCAAAAACAACCTTATTCCCTTTGGCACATATAAAGCCATCAACGTTTGTGGCGTGCTGTTCGTAAAGAAAGGCACGGAAGTTACACCGCGTCTACTCCAACACGAGAAGATACATACAAAGCAAATGCTTGAAATGATGATTGTAGGTTTCTACCTGGTGTACGTGATTGAGTTCATATACCGATACATTAAACAGAAGCCGAACGGGCGTTCACGCTGGAGGCAAGCGTGCCGGGCTATCAGTTTTGAGCGTGAAGCGTACTTCAATGAGAGCCGACCTAACTATTTTGCTCTTCGCGAGCCTTACCAATGGGTAATATATTGGTGATATGGACAAGAAGATAGTAGCCCTGGTTAGGCAGATACGTAACAAGGTAGTGAAGAACTACTACGCTATGCGCTTGAACGCTTCCGGGCGGTTCGACCGTGAAACCATTGTAACCGATTACGGGTCGGGCGTGAAGATAGAAGCGCCCGCCTACGTGTTTCAGATGGAGCAGGGCAGAAGCGCAGGTACTATGCCGCCTATCAAAGCTATTAAGCAGTGGATTAAAGACAAGAACGCCAACGCAGGCACGGACATACCGGAAGAAGCAGCGTACGCGATTGCATACGTAATCAAGCGGGACGGTATTCGAGTTCCCAACCGTAATAACGCTGGCGGTGTTGTTAGTTCGTTGCTTAATGACGCCGAGGTTAAACGCATGACCGCGGAAGTCAACGAGATAATTAAAGCAGAGATTTTGAAAATATTAACAAAGTGATACAATGAGATACAATTTTATGAGTATTGGCGTAGGCGTAGGTTCGGACATCTCCGGGATGCGCGAAGTGCTACCTATCGGGCAGGGCATAAAACAGAACATGATAATTTCCGAGATTGGGTCGGTTACGAGAATAGACGTTACGGCGGTCATGCTTGACGTTAACGGCGAGTCTGCCCCGTCCATGCAGGCGGCAACGATTAAGAACTTGTACGAAAATATGGTTGTAGACCTCTCCGCGTTCGCACCGTTATTTGGCGATGACGTGTGTACAATGGAGCTATTAAGCGGCAACGGTACAGGACACCACCGACTTTATTTCCTCATTATGACGCCCGACGTTGGCCGCGTGGGCACTATCCCGGTCTATCCGTTGGGTAGTGTGCGTATTGGGTCTAACGGCGGGGAAAGCGCGTTTGCCGATTACAACTACGCGCAACAGGGCGAGCTACCGGACGCGTGGGACGCGAAAGCGAACGTGGCGTTACCCGCGAGTGAAGCCGTAAAAGACTTGCATATAGGCATAGACGGGCTATTAGGTGCAACACGTGTACGTTCGACCCCCTTGCACTCGGACGGGTATATTTGTGATTTGCGCCCGCCCATTGACTACCCCTGGACTAAACATAATATGCACGTTAGTATGTTGTTTAGGAATGACTGGTTACGGGACATTAGGGTTACTCTTCCAAAATATGAGGGGGGAGAACCTATTGAGTGGATTGTTAAACCCAGGGAAACACGGATACTATCCGCACCGTTCGACCACACCGGGCAACGAGCTGTATTCCGTGTGTTCGGGCAAAAAGGTTTGCTATCGGAGTTCCGTGCATCTCGCATCATGGTTACCCGCGGGAACTGTTACCGACCATACACACGTTCATACCAGGAACAGGCAGCCCACCCGATGGGTATGAGTGCCTATATAGGTTATCTGACCGACTACAAAGACGGGTATTTTAACCGCCTTGAAGATGTTGGCGATGACGGTAAGGCACAAGGCGTATTCGCCTCCGTGCAGATGAGTGCACAGGGTCTCCCGTTTGCTAACAGACTGTTTTTCCCGTATGCGTCGTTGAGTTCTGACCCTGCTAAGATGGCATATTTTACAACGATAAACGAACACGGGGACATTCCATCTGATGGCACAAACCCGACAGTAGTTAACAGTGGATATGCGCCGGGTGTAGGTAACTTTAACGCGACGTTCGCTACACGTTCATACGTATGGTTCAACCCGGAGGACGGGACGTTTGTCCCGTATGGTACGGAACGATACCGAAAGAAAGAGTTCCACGATTTGCCAATCGAAAAGAAAGTCGCGTTAAAGTGGTTGAACTCGCGCGGGGCGTTCGATAGCATGTACTTTGCAGATTACACGCTAACACCTCAACTATCAGTAACGGGCGAACTTGAAAGCCTGGACGTAGTTGTTAAAAAGGTGATTACAGAAGATAACGAGGATGCGCTCTTTTACTTGACACGTTCACCGCACATTCTCGCATTAACGCCGTTTGACGTTGTGCAATGGGGAAAGGCGAAATCGGAGAGTAACGGAGTGTTTGCAACCCGTGGCGGGAACGTTGGCAAAACGCTTACATTGAAATTTAGTGTTACATTAAACAGAGCTTAGAAAATGGATATAACAATACGAATAGGTAACAAGATAGTAGAGGGTGTGAAGCCCTCTACTGTTAAACTCACCATTAACAACGTAGACCCGTTCACGGTCGGCGAACGTACGAACACATATTCGGCAACGGTGAAAGTGCCGAGAACTGAAACCAACGATACCATATTCGCGTCTGAACGCTTCCCGATGTTCTACGCGAAAAAGAACGTATATATCGCGTATGTGTATTTCGGTGGGTTGGCTTCACCGTTCACCGATGGGCAGTTCGTGGCACAAGTCAAGGCGGAAAAGGACGCGTACAGTATCTCGCTTGTTCAGAATACCGTAAACCCGTCGAACACGAGCCTACCCGTTACTACCAAGTCGATACGCGTAGGTTACGAGTATGACCCGGCGATAGACACCCTTAACCAGCTAAAGAGGGTCGCCACTGTTAAAGACACGTACTTCGATGCGGTGGACGGTAGCGGGCAGTTTACGCACCCTCCTATCGCCATGGGGTATTCGCCCGATGAGGTGGAAATAGGTTTCGACCTGGAATCGCGCGATGTGGTTGATACCGAGATGGAGGGCTTATGGAGTGAGTGCGCGTATATGGGGGCGAGCAATACGATTAACGGGGGCGTGTACCCTAACAGCTATTTCCGCCCTAAAAATACTTTCGTTGATAGTATTATGGGCAGATACAATCAGGCGAGTAGCCGCATATACGCAACGGTGGACGTTGGTAGCTACGTGCTGATGGATATTGACGTACCAGGTGTTATGCTTCGCGCGTACCAGCTAACAACGGACGAAATGAATATCCTATTCACCCGTTCCGGTACACACCCGAGCGGCGCGATAAAATACGAGTTGAAAGTAAAGCAGAACTTCGCATACTACGTTCCTAACCCCGGTACAAAATTCCTGGACTTCTATTTCCACAGTACGGACCTACTGCCGCCGAACGAGAACGATAACTACCGACCTACGAAGTTAGTACCTGTGGAAGATGCGTTGCACGTTGCTGTGGGTATTCGGAATATCGAGGTGTACGACGGACACCAGGTTATGCCTGTGGAAATGCCGTACGGGGCTATGGACTTGATAAAGGGCATGTGCCAAATGTTTGCATGGCGCTATACGTTCGACCACACAGTACCGAACTTCACGGCGAAGCAAATCATTAAGGGTCACCCTAACACCTACGAAAGCAAAGTGTATGTGGATTGGTCGGGGCGTGAGGACGCGACAACGGCGCAATACTCCGAGGTTAGCGGGCTGGGTTCTGAAATGGTTGTCAAGGTAGGCGAGTTTGAGTTCGTTGTAGGCGGAAACCGTAACAACGTTACCCGGAGAACGAACGCTTTTAGTAGCTCTCTTGCTTTCAAGAAAAAGAAATACGACGGTACACCGCGAGTATTTGAGATGAGAAGCACGAACACGGGCGGTGATGGATGGGTAGAGGGTGACTACATGAGACACCCGAAAGGATATACCAAGTATTTGAATGATTACTTTCTACCGTTCCAAAACTCGTATCAAGTAACCGTAGAAGCTAATCTCTCATATTTCGACATTGCGAATTTTAAAGACGATGCCTTATACAGATTTGCTAATTTGGGCGGTTCTTTCTATCTTCGCAAAATTGAAAATTGGGACGCGTCTACGGGTAAATGCAAATTAACCCTTATTAGCGTTGACTTATAAAAACAATCAGGGGCGGGCAGTTGTTCGCCCTTTAACAAATCTTAGAGAATGGCAAATGAAAAAGTAACCCTATTAGACCTTTCGTTCAATACGGCAGCAGGTCTTGACGGTTTGGAAGCCCTTATTGCTAAATCTGTGGAACTCGCCAAAACAAAGGAGCAGTTGCAGAAAGCAATGAAAGAGGAAAAGAAGACGCTGGACGAAGCAACTAAGGCGTACCAAAAAGGGGACATCTCACAGGCGGAATACAAAGCCGCCGTTGAGGCGAACACCAAATCGCAAATCGCCCTAAAAACGCAAATGCTCGACAACTCGAAAGCCATATCCGATAATAACGCGGCTATCAAGTCAAGCAAAACGCTGTTAGATAGCCAGGCGGATAGCGTAGACGCTTTGAGGGCGCAACTCGCAAAGAACACAAAGGAGCTAAACGCTATGAGTGCGTCACAGCGCAACAACACCGAGGAGGGGCAAGCGCTCGCCGAGCAGACAAAGGAAATATCCGATAGGCTTAAGGAGATGGAAAGCGCGGTTGGTGACAACCGTAGGAACGTAGGTAACTACACCGAAAGCGTCACAGAAGCGATACAGCAGACTACCGGGCTGGGCAAAGCCAATTCCGCGTTATCGGCTATCATATCAACCGGAACAACGACTTTAAAAACGTTCTTTACGGTTCTAAAAGCTAACCCGTTCGTAGCGATTGCTTCGCTTATCGTGGCTATCGGTTCGGCGGTCGTGGGTGTAATGAAACGTAATGACCAGCTAATGGACAGTCTTAAGGCGGCATTCGCGCCGTTTGAGGTTATTATAGGCCGTATTCTTGACGCCGTAGCAAACATGCTTAGTGTGTTGGGTAAAGCCTTAGAGGTGATTGTAGACGGTGTTACTAACTTCCTGGACATGTTAGGACTGATACCCGAGGAAACCAAAAAGGCAGCAACCGCCGCGCGTGAACTTGCTAACCAGTCGGTACGTCTTTACAACCTGGAAAGTGATAACCTTGTTATCGTGTCGTCACTTCGTAGAGAACTCGAACGGCAGAAGATAATCGTAGGCGATGCGTTGAAGTCCGAGACTGAAAGAGTTGAAGCCGCTAAACGAGGGTTGGACATACTTAAGCAGATGGAAGAACGCGAGGTCGCAGTACTCAAAGGAAAGTATGAACAAATCAAGGCGCAAAACGATTTGGGCAACTCTACTAAGGAGGATATACGCGCCGAGATGCAAGCGTTAGCCGATTTGCAAAACTTGCAAGCGCAATACACATCGCAGCGTAAAGAACTCGAAAACCAGCAAAGCGGATTGATTAAGGCTAACCAAGACGCGGCGAAAGCCCGCGCGATAGCTAATCAAGCAGCCGTAGAACGCGCCGAGCAGGAACGTATAAGGAAGTCTATCGAGGAAACTAAAAGGGCGGAAGAAGCGAAAGCAGCTATACAGGCGGCGACTATCAAGGCACAAGAAGAAGCGTTAGCAAATCTCGATTTGCAAATGAAGCAAAGAGAAGTTAACGACGCTTCGTTAGAAACCAAGATAGAACACCAAAAGGAGTATAACGCGCAATCGTTGGAACTTGAACGCTATCGCCTGGAACAGGGACTTATCACACAGCAGGAATACGCCAACAAGGAATTAGAGGGACGCATAGCAGTCGAGGAGCTCGAAAAGCAACGCCAGGAAGAACGCAGGGCACTCGAAGAAGAAAGAAAGGCTATGGATAAGTCTAATGAACTGGAAATCAGGAAGTTGGACGCGCAAAATGAATGGGATATGAGACAAGCGGCGTTAGATGCCGCATACCTCCAGGAGATGGAAGCCGCGCAGCGTTTGGGGGCGGACACATCTAAGGTAGTTGAAAAGTATGAGAAGTACAAACGTCAACTATTTGCGGAACGCATCAACGCTGAACTATCAATGGCAGCGGGCGCAGCGGGGCAACTCGGCGACCTGTTAGGCAAAGAGAGTAAAGCGGGTAAAGCGTTTGCGGTTGTCCAGGCTGTTATTAATACGTATTTGGGTGCAACTAAGGCGCTGGCATCGGGTGGCTTTTTGGGCATCGCGCAGGCGGCTATCGTTATCGCTACGGGTATGAAGCAAGTCGCCACAATCACCAAACAGAAAGAACCCGATACTAAAATCGACAGTTCCGTTAAGAAGTACGCAAAAGGCGGTATGATTACCGGGGCCTCACATGCAGCGGGCGGCGTAACGTTTACCGGAAGTAACGGGCAAGTGTTTGAAGCAGAGGGCGGCGAGAATATGTATATTCTAAAGAAGTCGGCTACGGCGGACATTGCAGCCCTTTCGGCGTTCAATGAGGCGCACGGCGGCAACTCGTTCGGTACTTCGGGTCTGTACAAGTTCGCCAACGGTGGGCAAATCAATACGCTAACGGGCGGCGGGTCTAACGCGGCGCAGGCTTCGTTCTCGCGTGAGGCGCTGAACCAATTAGCGGAAGTAATTATTGCGGGGGTTGCTTCCATGCCTAACCCGATTGTAACCGTAACAGATATTAATAACGGACAGTCGGGCGTTAGTGAGGTTCAAGTGGCATCTATTTCTTAAATCAACTCGTGCAAAGGTGGCAATACTATAAGTATTGTTTATCTTTGCACGTGTTACAACAAAAAACAAACTTATGAAATTTAAAAAATTACGAATTATCGAAGCGGGTTTAACCGCAAACAGCGCACCGAAAGGGGACGGCAGTTACTTGCCGCTCTACATAACCGAAGAGGCTGTACAGAGTGTTGTAACATTGGGCAACATGAAGCCTATACACTGCCGCCGAACGCATAACGGTGATGATATGCTGGACGGTTACATAGGTAGCTTTTCAAATTTCGTTTATGAAAACGGCGTAGCTTATGCAGATTTTGAAATGTCAACCGCTTTAGAGGTTGCATATCCGCAGGAGGCGAAGTTTATTAAAACAATGATTGAAAAGGAAACCACTATGTTAGGCGTTTCAATCATGGGTGCAAACGAACTTGTAGAGAACACAGAAAACAATCGGTTCGACATACCACAATTCACGGAGTTATATTCTTGTGATTTGGTAGGGCTGCCCGCCGCAACATCAAGTCTATTTAATACTAACCAAAAAGAAAAGAAAATGAACAAATTTTTTAGCGCATTCGCGGAGATGTTTAAACCCGCAGAAGCTACGAAACTTGCTACGGAAATCGTTAAAACTCGCGAGGGCGGGGAAGTCACGATTGAAGCGGCTGGTGAAGAAATGGCTATCGGAGACAAGGTTTTTGATAGTGAGGGTAACGCAGTACCGGACGGTGAGGTAATCATTGTTACAGACGAGGGCGAAGCAATTCTCGTTGTTGAGGGTGGCGCGATTAAGGAGGTTAAACCCGTTGAACCTGAAGAAGAAAAGGGAGTTGAGGACATTGTAGAGGAAACAACCGCAGCAGTCCCCGAAGAGTTCAGCCAACGACTTGACGCACTCGAAACCGCACTTGCCGCGCAGACCGCAGCTATTAATGACATGGTAGCGAAGTTCAGCAAAGCAACGAAGCAACCTGTAACAGCTGCACCGGGTATTCCTAAAAAGAAAGAAACCAAGCTAAGCAAAGAAGCGGTAAACGCAGCCGCAAAAAAATACATCTAATAAGAAACAATTCAAAAAAGAAAAAATTATGGCAATGACATTTACCGACATGAACAAACTGAACCTTTCAGGTTTGAACGAAGTTATCACATTAACCGTAGGTTTGGCGGGTGAAATTTCAAAGGGCATCACCGTTATGAACGGTATCGCTAACAATACCCCCGTTGTATCGCTTACCGCTTCGGATAAGGCTCTGAAACTTTCCGCGGGTTGTGGCGATACTACATATTATGACAAGATTGTAGGCAAGGTTAAATACTATGACCACGCACCTATAGAACTACCGCTTGAAATCTGTTTGCAAAGCTTGTGGGGCAAGATGGTAGCAAAGGGAATTAACCTTGACGACGACTTTTCAGAAACTGAACTTGCTGGTTTTATCCAAGCAGAAGTTCTGAAAGTGCTGGAAGCCGACTTGCTTCGTTTGGCATGGTTGGACGGGGATATTAAAGAGGAACAAACTGGCTACGGTATCTTCAAGCACGGCGGTATCCTCGCACAACACCAGGCAAGTACGGAAGAACAAGGCGCTTTGACGCTTGACACCAAGGGTGTGCTTACTGCATTGCGTGCATGTGTTGACGGACAGCGCCCCGACCAGTTGGACGGTTCGGAGTTCTTCGTAACATCTAACGTTATGCGTTTGTATAAGAACCTCTTGCAGGACAAAACAAACGATATGGCGTTCGTTACGTTGGTTGACGGTAAACCCGAGTATTACTTCGAGGGCTACAAGATTAACGAACTGCGCCACGTGTCTAACGCTGCAAAGGTTGACGGTAACCACGATGCGTTTATCGCATTTACTCCTAAGGGTAATATTCAAATCGCTTTGGAAAGTTCTGCACCGTCTATCGCACCGTTCATTCAGGACGCAAAGAGCCGTAACTACTACTCTAACACAGTATTCGCGGCTGATGCAATGCTTGTTACTCCTGAATTTATGCAACTGTGGTTGCACGCTTCTGTATAACGGCAAAACTAATTATTAATCGAAAGGGTGGGTAGGGTTGTTTACCCTATCTGCCCTTTTTCATTTTACAAAAACAATATGGGAAAGACTTGTTTAAATAAAAATTCTTTGGCGGTTGCCTATGATTGTGACCTACCCGTACACGGTGTTAAGGATATTTATATCATTGACGCGGAAGACGTGAAGAGTTACACGATAAGCCCGGACGGGTTGTCTATCACGGCGCTTGAACTCGTACCGGACGGCGTTAGCAACAAAGTAGAGGGTTTCAAACAGAACATTACATATACGGAAGAACTTGTTGAGGGCGCCTACGCTAACTTTATCAAACCTACGGTTACATTCCGTAAACCCGCCAACGTTGACTTCACGGGCAACTCATTCGGGCAGGCGCTTGCTAACAGAAAGTTCGTTGTATTCGTAGTGTTTAACGAAGTTGGTAAGTGTTCATGTTTGGGTATTCAGAACCCGTTGGTTCTAAAAGGACTTGAACGCGATGCAAACGCGAACGGTAACTCGACTATGTACACACTTACAACCGAGGACGGGAATTTTTCGGCGGCTATTCACGACGGTTCGCCATTAGCATAACGAATTTAAAGGAAAGGAAAATATATGGCATGTATTAAGAAATTAGCGAGCGCTTTAGCGTTCGATTGCGATAGCGGAACGATGGGTTTTAAAGACGCTTTGTTCATGAACCGCGAGGACATCTCGAGTTTCTCCGTAGATGGCTCAAACCAAGCTACAATAGCAATGGCGGGCGGCTCTTCGGCTTACAAGATTGACACCGTTAAACGGTCGTTGGTCGTTTCGGAAACCCTACGCGTGAATGTGAGCGCGCCGAACGGGTTCTCACATGAAGCGGTTATTAACATATTTTCTAAGGGCGACCGGGAAGTACAGAACGCTATCCGAAATGCGTCTATCGTGCTGGTGGCACGCGGAAATGACGGTCAAATACGGGTCTATGGGTTGTACTATGGTCTAAAGGCTTCTGCATCTGCGGAAAGTTCTCATGATAATGGCGGTTGGTCTCAATTCACAATGTCAACGCCAGAGGGTGTGATAGGCGAAGACAGTCTCCACATGGCGGCCGAGGACTACGAGGCACTGTACAATGTGGCAGTAGGATGATAGTATTAACGAATTAAAACATTTGAATATGGCTTGTTTACAAAAGATAGCAAAAAGTTACGTATATGAGTGCGGAAAGGCTTCGGACGCTTTCGGCGAAATTACGGAAATGGTAGTCGTAAACCCGGACGACATTAAAAGTTTTACATCCAACGGCGCTATAGCCGTTGTGATGCAACCGACCAAACAGGGGTACACCGTACAGGGCGCAAACGGTGCGATTGTAGCGACGTTCGCAACTAAGGGCGGCGAGACGTACCCGCTGGCACATGATATTAGCATAGCGGCTCAAATCCCGCAAACCGCGATAGTAAGTACAGAGGGCGGTGTTGCCGATATGATTGCGTCTAACGCGGTTATAGCGTTCAAGGCGGGGCAGAACTACTACATAGTAGGGTTGGGCGCACCCTTGTCCGCTATATCAGTGGAGGCAACGAGTAACGCTTCACCGTCAAGTTTGGTAACGTGGGGCGTAGATGAATGGCAGACGGGTACAACGTTCTACGCGTTGCCGAAAGCACAGTATGAAGCACTTAAAACCCCCGCGGAATAATGGCAAAAGCAAAAACAACTAAAAAGGCGGCTACTGAAGAGGTAGCCGTTTTTGTTCCCGAACTAACAGTGTATGAAAAGATGGGACTATACGAGAAAATGACAGGGCTAAAACTTGATAAGAGTTGCCATTTTGATAAAGAGTTCGCAACTTTGTGGTATGAAAAGAAATATCTTTCCGGGATACACACCCGTTGGATTTTCAAACCTGGTGCATGTATCACACACTACGCAGACGGGAAGATATACAAGGGTTCTAACATAGACGACGCCACGGCGGAACGCCTTATGAAAGAAAATCCCGCTTACAAAGAATTGTTCATTGATTTAAAAAAGGAAAAATAATATGATAGGGTACAAACGTATTTCGCTTCTTGTTGAAAAGGCGTTAAAGTTGTCCGCCAATACGGGCGATAAGGTTCTGAACTATGGAGAGGGAAACTTGTACCCTCAAAATTTGGCTGAATTAATCTACGCATCTAAAACGGCGAGTGCCGCAGTCGAAAAGATGGGTGAAAACATTGTTTGCGAGGGTTTCAAGAACCGGGACTTTGCAGCATTGACGAACGGCAACGGTTATAACATGGACGACGTTTTAGAGCAGACAGCAAAAGACATTGCCCGCTTTAATGGTTGGGCGTGGATAGTCCAATACAAAGTTACTTTAGAGGGTTACAAACCCGCCGCCATTTATAACGTACCGTTTGAGTATGTGCGCGCCGAGATTAACGACAACTACCTACAAGACCCCAGCGTAAAACGTTGGATTGTCTTTAACAATTGGGATAGGCAGAACACAAAGGCTACGCAGGTAAAGAAGAACTCAACGATTTACAACACTTACAACCCTGCAACCATTGCGGACGAGATTAACGAGGTTGGCGGTATTGAGAACCACAGAGGACAGCTTCTGTACGTGAACCTTTCGACAACCCGCCCGTATCCGCTTTCGCATTTCCATGCAGTACGTAACGAAATGGGTGCAGAGGACAAAAACGGTAAGTACGTTAACCGAACGTTGGGTCGTGGTTTCCACATGTGTAGTATCGTTTCCCATGGAGACTTTGAAAGCGAGCAGGCACAAGACGAGTTTCGCGATACCTTGTCCGAGATGATGGGCAGCGAGAACGCCGGAGCAGTGCTTACAGTGCGTGACGAGAATATGACGGACAAACCTTTTATCAAGGTAGACCAATTAGGCAGCCCCATAGATAGGGAACTGTACCGGGCATACGTTGAGCCGTTGAGGAAAGATATTTGTATCGCCGCGTATAACATACCAATGCCGTTAATTGATAGTTCGCTTATTGCGTTCTCCAATTCTTCCGGTGAAGTTATTAAGGAACTGCAAAAGGTGTACCGTAGGTCGCTTTCCAAGATTAGACAGCGTATTGAACGCGAGTTATACCAAATATTTGAACTCGACCCAGAGGCAACGGAGATTAGAAACGAGCTTGACGAAGAACAACCAAAAGTTATAAGTGAATGAAAAACAACCTTTTAGGTGCGGTGGTCTATTTGGCCGCCGCTATTGCTTTAAACCCGTCCGTAGCGGTTATACTCCTTGCTATAAAAGAAGATAGCGACCGAGTACACTACTACGGCGGGAAGTGGAACAAAACAGATTTAATTATCGGCGTGTCGGCGGCGTGCGTTGGCGGCGTGATTAGATATTTTTTAATTAAATACCTTACATAATGGCTTATCCAATAGAAAAATTACGAACGTTGTTTGAGATTGCCGTAGACGTGAAAGATAACGCCCTGGAGGCGGCGTTTTTTGAAGCAGATATGTTAGACCTCAAACCGCAAATCGGTATGGGTTACGAGTTATTACCTACCGAGTACAAGAACGGTACGGAGGACGCCGTGGGAGGCGAAAAAATCCTCTGTTATTACGCGTTTGCACGTTATTTGCAGACAGCAGACCAAAGCAGTACATCTACTGGTCTGAAATTACAAACTTACGGCGGGTCTGTTGTATTGCCGGACACGAGCAAATTTAAGAGGGCGGAAGCGGAACGGGCAAAAGCCGACCTCTTTTGTGAGGGCCTTATAGCATGGTTGAGGCAGGACGGTTTGTTAGCGTGCCCGAAAGTACGCAACACTCGTATCTCTCTAATAAAGTAATGTTAGAACAACTCGAAACCTACTTTAGGATTTTCTTTGCTGTGACCGTTTCCACAGCGATTTCTAATGTAGGCGACTTCATTATGTTGGTCATCCTTATGAGCATTTTAAACTGGTTAGCAGGATACCGAGCGGATGCAGTCAAGGGCGAAAAGTATTCGCACAAGAAAACTATGAAAGCAGTTAAGGAAATGGCGCTCACAAGTGCTATACTTTTCTTTGTTGCTTTGACATGTACCATGTTAGAACCTACGGTTGACTACTCGATAGTTATCAAGGCGCTTACAGGTATATTTGTTATTATATACGCACGGAACATAACCCGGAATTTGCGTATTATACAGCCCTCTAATGAGTTCGTGAAGTTCTTGAATATGATTGCTAACGTCAAGTACAAGAACCTCAAAAAACGCATTAAAGAGGACGATTTAGAAATACCAAAAACAAAAGAAGATGGCGAACAGTAGTAAATTAGTTCCTTTTATTCTCCAATGGGAGGGAGGGTTTGTAAACGACCCTCTCGACTTAGGAGGAGCAACAAACAAGGGTATAACGATGGGCACGTTTACAGAGTACAAGAAGCGCAAAGGGCTGAAAGCCCCAACGGTTCAAGACCTCAAAAACATATCGGACGAGGATTGGCATGCAGTTTTTAAGGGTCTTTATTGGGATAGGTGGAAAGCCGATGACATAAAGAGCCAGGCAGTAGCAAATATCCTGGTAGATTGGGTTTGGGCTTCGGGTGTGCACGGAATTAAACGCCCTCAACGTCTTTTAGGCGTCACGGCGGACGGTATTGTAGGCGCTAAGACCATTGCCGCGCTAAACGCCAAAGACCCCGTAGAACTCTTTAGAATGATTAAGGCAGACCGCGTTAAGTTCATTGACGAGATTTGCGCGAAACGCCCCGCAAACAACCGTTTTAAAAAGGGCTGGTTAAACCGTATCAATGCGATTAAGTATGAATAAATACCTATTAATAACTATTGGCGCGCTCCTTATATTAGTAATGTGGGGGTACGACAAGATACAAGACCAAAGAGCCGAGATACGGAAGCAAGACCGTAATATATCGGCATTGACTTCCGAGCAGGAGGAGTATATAACCAAATTGGGCGATTACGCCGTTAAGAAAAAAGCCCTGGAAGTATCCCAAAAGGAACTGAAAGAGATTAACGGCGGACTACGGGACGACCTAAAGGCGTTGAACATCCGTTTGAAAGATGCGTTATCCGCGTCACAGGTGACAACCAAAACAGAGATACACGAAACGGTACGTACCGACACGATAGCAGGTGTGCTTCATGCCGAATTTACCGACCCGTGGAATAGGATTGTAGCCGACCTTTCGAGCGATAGTACGAGACTTTCTTATATAGGTACGGATACAATCACCGGGGTAATCTCCATAACAAAGAAACGTTTCTTGTTCTTTAGGTATGGCATTAAGTCGGTTGATTACGACATATCAAACAAGAATAAGCACACAAAAATGGCGATTGATATAGCCGTGAAGTTTAAATAGATGTTAATTTTTGTAACAATTCGTTGAGGGACAGCAAGCTAAAGTTATAGTTTGCTGTCCCTCAGTGTTTTAAGCTATAAAACTGTACTACATACATTCATTTCCCTATACTTTATTTTTAAAATGTTGTTTATAATAAAAATATACCTACCCCCTCTACAGGCCGCACAGAGGGGGTATGCCATATATAAAATATTACCAACATTTTTCATTTCGAGTTCCATAGAGTTATACATATGAAGTATAATATTAGGGCTTAAAGTGCTGATTTATTGATATATAAACTCTCTGTTTTTAAGCTGTTTCTAAACTGTTAATAAGCGGGAAGTACATTGAAGTTAGCTAACCGCTTGATTTGTTGAGACTTGTACTAAATTCATAGTTAAATCGTAGTTAATCAGTGTTAAACGCTTTGCGGTCTCAAAATAACCTATTATATTTGCATCACGTTCAAAGGGAAACATTTCCCAACGTAAGAAATGAAACGGGCAGTATCCACATCGCACCGTACCAAAGTGGAAGAAATGAA
>OHOM01000223.1_pt1 | contig 33427 bp, 27 predicted proteins | sample 1569901 | NCBI WGS metagenome assembly OHOM01 (sample SAMEA3879526, study PRJEB24766) | human gut metagenome | biome: human-associated habitat; feature: feces | place: USA | collected 1985/1987
CCCCCACCCATGACCCAAACCTGAAAAACAGCAAGGCCCCGGAGCGATATGCTCCGGGGCCTGCTGTCATTTTTTATGGAAAAAAATCATGCTTTTCCGGGATGCTGCGGCGCTTATTTTTAGTTCACAACATCTGCGGTAACCACGATGAAGCGCACCGTTGTCTGCTTTCCGTGAATGGTCAGAGTACCAAGTGCAGTGCCTATGTGGCGGATGTCTGCGAGCTTTTTGCCTGGCACTGCATTCGCAGCGTTTTGGTTCAGGATCGTATTCATCGCATGATAAGCCTGTCCGGTTGCTCCGATCTCATCGGCAACAACTGCTCCGCACCAAACAAAGCGCTTTGTTTCATTTTCGCCGCCCTTATTGATTCCAAGAATCTCCATGACTGGCTTAGAAAATTTATTGTTCCCATCATCCTCCGTTTTGTTCCACTCCGCCTCGGGCAACGCAGCGATAGCTTTTGCCATCGCTTGTTCATCTGTCCGGGGCTTAAAGGTATAATTCTCGATTGCTCCGACTGCAGCTGAACTCTTGACGATGTCATTCAGAGCATCCGCAATGTTCTTGTCATTCACAGCGTTGCCGCCGCAGGCTGTGAGAAGGGTCAGAGCCATTGCACCGGTCAGCACAACGGCCAGCAGTTTTTTCAACATCTTCATCGGTTGGTTCCTCCATAAAGTAAACGGTGTTTTCCCTGCCTTGACAGGCAGCAGGGTTTATTTTATTTCATTCTCCCCCCCCCATATATTTGTCAAGGGGACGTTTATTTTTTGTAAACTGCCACAAATAATCGACCGCTGTTTTGAGTATGCTGCACAAACAAAGCCCCCGGCCGGGAGCGTTCTGGGCTCCGAGGCCGGGGGCGGGAGGCATGATCTTGCCGGTTCAGAATCCGAACAGGGCCAGCAGGCGGTGCCACAGGCGGAGGAAGAAATTGCCCTCCGAAGCGTTGTCTGCCGCCGTCTCCACCGGAGCCGTTTCGGCGGGCGTCTCGGCGGTCTTGTAGAGGAACTTCACCCGGCTGGACGCACCCTCGGGTACACCGGCGAAGCTGGTGTAGTCGGCGAGGCGGCTGGTCATCTCTTCCACCACAGTCTGCAGGGCGTGGAGCTGGTCGGCGTCCAGCGCACCGGTGAGCTGAGAAATTCCCTCGTCGTTGAACTGCACGAGGCCGCCGCTGAGCTGGTCGGTGCCGTTCTGGAGCTGGAGCACGCCGTCATACAGGGCGGATGCGCCGTTGGCCAGCTGAGCGCTTCCGGCTTTGGCGGTGTGTGCGCCGTCAGCGGCCGCAGCCACGCCGTCGGCGTACTGGCCGACGCTGGACACGAAGAACCGGATCTGGCCCAGATTTTCTTTCAGGGCGCGGACGCTGGCCATATCCTCGCTGTTGGCGGTCTGATAGACCAGCTCGTCGTGGATCTTCTGCCGGGCGTCGCTGTCGGTGAGCTTTTTCAGCCAGCCCATGATGAAATCGGGCGAAAAGCTCTGCATCAGGCGCAGGGCGGCCTCAAGGTCGTGGTCGGTCCGGGTGGCCGCGAGGTAGAGCGCAATGTCCAGCTGGCTGGCCTTGAACTGCGGAGCCTGCTCCCAGATGGTGCGCACCATCTTTTTGCGGCCCGCCGCCAGCGTCTTGTCTCCCAACGAGAGGATGTCGTCCATGACAGCTTCATAGGTATCCCACGTCATGGGGATGTCGATGAGGCCGTTCTCCATGAGGGTCTGGCTGGCGGAGTCCAGCACGCCGTCGGCCACCTGCTGTGCGCCGGAAGTCAGGGCGGCGTTGTTGGACGTCAGGGTGTCCAGCCCTTCCGTCAGCTGGCCGAGGCCGCTGTCCAGCTGGCTGGCCCCGTCCAGCAGAGCCAGCGAACCGGCGGCAAGCTGTGCCGCACCCGCTTTCAGCTGCGACGCACCGTCCAGCAGCTGGTTCATGGCATCATTCAGCGCCGCGATGCCGTCGGTCAAATCGTTGAGGCTGTCGAGGTCGAAGACCTCATCTCCCTGCCCCAGTGCCTCGGCGCTCGCCGCGCAGGCCAGCAGGATCTGAGGTGCCGTCAGCGACTCCACGTCGGCCTCCACGGTCACACTGTCCTGTAGGTACTCAGCCACGCCGTTCACCTGTTCGGGAAGCAGGCCGTCGAGGGAATCTTTCACGCCCGGCAGGGTGACGAAGGCCGCGACGCTGCTCTTGGCCGCACTTTCCAGCAGGCCGTTCACGGCGTTGACGCTGCTGGCGTCATCGCCCAGCACGACGCCCACCGCCGTGACCAGCGGGGTGACGATGGTGCGCTCTTTGCCGTTCACGGTCACTTTGCCGGTCTCATGGTTGGTCAGGTCGATGGTGAGCACGAGGTGGCCGCTCCGGCCCAGAAGCTCGCTGAGCGGGGCGGTCCTGCCGTCCAGCGTGTAGGTCACTTTGGCAGAGATGGGCAGCTGACGGTCCGTGTCGCCCTTGTAGTAAACATCGGTGTCGTCGGTGTTCCAGACGAGGGTATCGCCGTTCCGGGTGTACTCGGCAAAGCTCTCGGTGTTCACGATATTTTTCAGGGTGGACCTGTCCTCCACCCCGGCGAGGCCGTCGGCATTGTAAAGATGCTCGCTGACGGTGGTCTTGGTGACAGAGCCGTCCGCTGCCATGACGGCATACACCGTCTCATCCTTCGAGAAGGGGGCCTTGGTCGCCGCAAAGGCGGGCTGACAGAGGCTGACCGTCAGGGTCAGGGCAAGCGCCGCAGAGCCAGCGCGGCGCAGAAAATTCCGAGTTTTTCTCATAGCATTCACTCCTTTGCAGCGTTGGGGGCGTTGAGCCAGTGGTAGGTGGTGCGGCAGATGAGGCCGTCCAGCAGCATCAGGCCGGCGGGCAGCACCAGCAGGATGACCACCATACTGATGAGCGCACCCCGGGAGATGAGCATACAGATGCTTTTCAGCAGCTCCACCTTGCTGATGGCCGCGACGCCGAAGGTGGCCGCGAAGAAGGTCAGGCCGCTTGTCAGGATGCTCTGGCTGCAGTGCTCGAGGGCCTGCTGTGCCGCCGCCTTGGGCGAGCGGAGGGCCAGCCGCTCTTCGCGGTAGCGGGTGGTCATGAGGATGGAGTAGTCCACCGTCGCGCCCAGCTGGATGGTGCCGATGACGATGCTGGCGATGAAGGGCAGCGAGTCGTCGATGAAGTACGGGATGCCCATGTTGATGGCGATGGCCGCTTCGATGCTGGCCACCAGCAGCACCGGCACCGACAGGCTGCGGAAGGACAGCGCGATGATGACCAGCACCGCCGCGATGGACCAGATGTTGACATTTTTGAAGTCCTCGTCGGCGATCTCCACGAGGTCTTTCATCATGGCACCCTCGCCGGTGACGAGGCCCTCGGGGTCTGCCTCCTTGACGAGGCGGACCAGCTCGTCCACCTGCGCGTTCAGCGCGTCGCTGCCCGACTTATAACGGCCATTGGCGAGGATGAGCTTGTAACCGCCGTTCTGGACGATGTTCATCAGCTCGTCGGGCAGAAGTTCCGTCTCAAAGCCTGGGCCGGTGATGGAGTCGAGGCTCACCACCTGGGTGATGCCGTCCACCTCCTTGATCTCATCGCAGAGGGTGGACACCTGAGAGGCGGTCAGCTCCTCCCGCACGAGGATGAAGTGGTTGGTCATCATGCCGAAGTCCTCGCCCAGCTTGTTCGTACCCACGATGCCGGGCATATCCTGCGGAAGAGCGGCAAAAATGTTGTAGTAAATATCGGTCTTGCTCTGGGCCAGCCCGAAGGGGATCATCAGCAGGACGAACACCACCACGACGGGCATCGGGTGTTTGGAAACAAAATGGCTCAGGTGGGTGAGCTTGGGCATAAAGGTGCGGTGGCGGTATTTTTCCACCCACTTATCGAAGAAGAGAATGAGCGAGGGCAGGATGACGATGGTGCAGATGACGCCCAGCGCCACGCCCTTTGCCATGACGATGCCGAGGTCTGCGCCCAGCGTCAGCTGCATGGCGCAGAGGGCCAGAAAGCCCGCGATGGTCGTCAGGCTGGACGCCGTGATGGAGCTCATGGTCTTACAGATGGCGTTCTCCATGGCCTCTTCGTTGGAGGCACAGAGCTCCTTTTCCTCGTCGTAGCGGTGGAGCAGGAAGATGGAGAAATCCATCGTCACGCCCAGCTGCAAGACCGCCGCCAGCGACACGGTGATAAAGCAGACCTGACCGAGGAAAATATTCGTGCCAAAGTTATAGACCAGCGGGAAGAGCAGCCCCAGCATGAACAAAAACGGCGTGAGCCAGCTTTCCAGCGAGAGGAACAGCACCAGCAGACAGCCGCCCACGGCGCAGAGCACATACCAGGGCATCTCGCCCATGACCAGCTCTTTGGTGTCGCTCAGGATGACGCTGATGCCGCCGAAGAAGCAATTCTTCCGGAGTATCTTCTTGATCTGGGCCACGGCCTGCATCGTCTCCTCGCTGACGCTGGAGCCGCCCAGCTGGACGATGAGGATGGTGGAGTCGTTCTTGCCGAACATAAACTGCTGGACATCCGCCGGCAGCATCTCCGTCGGCACCGCCGGGTCCAGCACGTCGCTGAGCCAGAAGGTGTTCAGCACGTCCGGCACCTCGTCGATCTCGGCCTTCATGGCCAGCAGCTCGTTGGTGGGCATCCCCTCCACGGTTATCATGTTGGTGGACGCCAGATGGTAATCCGTTTCCAGCAGCAGCTGGCCCACGCGGGAGTCCAGCTCCTGGGGCAGGTAAGAAAGGATGTCATAGTTGATGGGCGTGGCGATGGCTCCCACTGCCGCCGGGATGAGCAGCAGGACCGCCGCGATGAGGATGAGCCTGCGCATCTTCACGATGGCCCTCGCTAATTTTTTCATTCATTTCCTCCCATTTTATCGCTCCGAAGAAAAACAACTTTTCTCGTTTTTCCGACACACATTATTATAGTACACTCACCCGGGGTGTCAAGAGACAGCTCTGCCGACGTTCTGCCTCTCCCTTTGCAAAACAAAAAGCGGGGCGCACAGGTGGTCAAGTCTGTGTGTCCCGCATTTTGTTCTTTTTTGCACAGAGCGCCGTACCAGAGCGCTCCGCGCTGCGCGCAGGGAAAGCGGAGCAAACCATAAGCCGCTTTCTCTATAATTGGGAGAATGGAATGGAGGAACCGAATCGCCTCAAAGAGAGTTGCAGGCATCCCTTTGCAGTGAATCGGAGGAGCTTTGGTTAGATTTAACTAACCTCGCCGTGACAACAGGATACCATAGTTTGTCATGACTGTCAAGCCCGTTTTTCAAATTTTCAAAAATTTTTTCTCCGGCGGCCTCCATGAGCATTTTTCATAACAAAAACCGCCATCTCTTGTAGAAAATCCACAGGTTCCCTCTTGCTTTTTCTGAGAATCACTGTTATTATATTGTCAGGCCGTTGCAGTCGGACTCGATTGCCTGTCTGCAGCGGCTCCATAAACAGCGCAGGGGTTGCCATCCAAATACCTCTGCGCCCTGTACCACCCTGTCTTTCAGAAACCGCAATCGGCGGCTTTTTTAAGGCGGAATAGTTAGACTGCTCTAACTAATTATTGCAAAGCAGATTGGTCGGAGCGTCAGGAACGGAGCAAGGAGGTTCCAATGATCGATTTTGAACAGTGGGAAGGCTTTGAGGGCCGCATCTGGAAAGAGGAAGTCAACGTCCGCGACTTTATCCAGAAGAACTACACCCCTTATGACGGCGACGAGTCTTTCCTGGCTGGCCCCACCGAGGCCACCGATAAGCTCTGGGGCGCACTGCAGAAGCTGCAGAAGGCCGAGCGTGCCAAGGGCGGCGTGCTGGATATGGAGACCGAGGTCGTCAGCGGTCTGACCGCGTACGGCCCCGGCTACATCGACGAGAGCCTGAAAGAGTTTGAGCAGATCGTCGGCCTGCAGACCGACAAGCCCCTGAAGCGTGCATTCATGCCCTACGGCGGCATCAAGATGGCGGAGCAGGCCTGCACTACCTACGGCTACCAGCCCTCTGAAGAGCTGCACAAGATCTTCACCGACTACACCCGCACCCACAATCAGGCTGTGTTCGATGCCTATACCCCCGAGATGAAGACCGCCCGCCACACCCACATCATCACCGGCCTGCCCGACACCTATGGCCGCGGCCGTATCGTCGGCGACTACCGCCGTGTGGCACTGTACGGCATCGACGCCCTCATCAAGTTCAAGCAGGAAGACTTCGCCAACTGCGGTGACGGCACCATGACCGATGACGTCATCCGCCTGCGCGAGGAGATCGCACGCCAGATCAGCGCCCTGAAGGGCATGAAGAAGATGGCCGAGGCTTACGGCTGCGACATCTCTCAGCCCGCCAAGACCGCCAAGGAAGCCTGCCAGTGGCTGTACTTCGGCTATCTGGCCGCCATCAAGACCCAGAACGGTGCCGCTATGAGCGTGGGCCGCATCTCCACCTTCCTCGACATCTATATCCAGCGCGATCTGGACAAGGGCATCCTGACCGAGAGCGAGGCTCAGGAGCTCATCGACCACATGGTCATGAAGTTCCGCATGGTCAAGTTCGCCCGCATCCCCAGCTACAACCAGCTGTTCTCCGGCGACCCCGTCTGGGCAACGCTGGAAGTGGGCGGCATCGGCATGGACGGCCGCAGCATGGTCACCAAGAACTGCTACCGCTTCCTGCATACCCTCGAGAACATGGGTCCTGCACCGGAGCCGAACCTGACCGTTCTGTACTCCTCTGCTCTGCCTGAGAACTTCAAGAAGTACGCCGCCAAGGTGTCCATCAACACCAGTTCCGTCCAGTACGAGAACGACGACGTCATGAAGCCCGTCTGGGGCGACGATTACTCCATCTGCTGCTGCGTGTCTGCTACCCAGACCGGCAAGGAGATGCAGTTCTTCGGCGCACGCGCCAACCTGGCAAAGTGCCTGCTCTACGCCATCAACGGCGGCGTGGACGAGAAGAGCCACGAGCAGTGCGGCCCCAACTACGCCCCCATCACCGGCGAGTACCTGAACTACGACGAGGTGCTGCCCAAGTACGTCCAGATGCTGGACTGGCTGGCCGGCCTGTACGTCAACGTGCTGAACCTCATCCAGTATATGCACGACAAGTACTACTACGAAGAGGCTGAGATGGCCCTCATCGACACCGAAGTCCGCCGCACCTTCGCCACCGGCATCGCCGGCTTCTCCCACGTCATCGACTCCCTGAGCGCCATCAAGTACGCCAAGGTCAAGGTCGTGCGCGACGAGATGGGTCTTGCCACCGGCTTCGAGGTCGAGGGCGACTTCCCGAAGTACGGCAACGACGATGACCGCGCCGACGAGATCGGCGTCTGGCTGCTGCGCACCTTCCTTGAGATGATCAAGAAGCGCCACACCTACCGCAACTCCGAGGCCACCACCTCCATCCTGACCATCACCTCCAACGTGGTCTACGGCAAGTACACCGGCGCTCTGCCCGATGGCCGTGCGGCCTTCACCCCGTTCGCACCCGGTGCCAACCCCAGCTACGGCGCAGAGCAGAACGGCCTGCTGGCCTCTCTGAACTCCGTGGCCAAGCTGCCCTACCACTGGGCTCTGGACGGCATCTCCAACACCCAGACCATCAACCCCGACGCTCTGGGCCACAGCGAGGGCGAGCGCATTGAGAATCTGGTGCAGGTCATGGACGGCTACTTCGACCAGGGCGCACACCACCTGAACGTCAACGTCTTCGGCAAGGAGAAGCTCATCGACGCTATGGAGCACCCCGAGAAGGAGGAGTACGCAAACTTCACCATCCGTGTCTCCGGCTACGCCGTCAAGTTCATCGACCTGACCCGCGAGCAGCAGATGGACGTCATCTCCCGTACCTGCCATGCAGCTCTGTAACCCCATCGGATACGTCCACTCGCTGGAGACTTTCGGCTCTGTGGACGGCCCCGGCGTCCGCTTCGTCGTCTTTTTGCAGGGGTGCGCCCTGCGGTGCAAATACTGCCACAACCCGGAGACATGGGCTGAGGGCGGCGAGGAATGGACGGTGGACAAGCTCTTCCAGCGGGTGTGGCGCTACCGCAACTACTGGGGCAAAAAGGGCGGCATCACGGTCAGCGGCGGCGAGCCGCTGCGCCAGATAGAGTTTCTGACGGCGTTCTTCGAGCTGGCACGCTCCAAGGGCGTGCATACGGCTCTGGACACCGCCGGTCAGCCCTTCCGCCCCGACGATGCGGCGTATCTGGCCGATTTTGACCGGCTGATGAAGTCCACCAGCCTCGTCATCCTCGATTTGAAGGAGATCGACCCGGAGAAGCACCGCAGGCTCACCGGCAGGGACAACGCGAACATCCTTGCGATGGCACGCCGCATCTCCGACCTCGGTGTACCGCTCTGGATACGCCATGTCCTCGTCCCCGGCCTGACGGACGACGAAGACGGCCTGCGGAAGACCGCAGAGTTCCTCTCGTCCCTCAAGACGGTGCAGCGGGTGGAGGTGCTGCCCTACCACACGCTGGGCCTCTTCAAGTGGCAGAAGCTCGGCATCCCTTATCCCCTGCCCGACGCTGTCCCGCCCACGGCGGAACAGGTCAAGCGGGCCGAGGAGCTGCTGGAGACCGCACGGTATACCAGCTGATATAATTCCAACACGATAAACCCCCTGTACAGAAATGTACAGGGGGTTTTACGTTTCCGGCTCTTTCTATCAGAAGATAACGGCATCCTCAGCGGTAAAGCCGCCCAGAGAGTGTTCCTTCACCTGAATGCAAATATAGGTAATGCCCTCATCTGCGGCAGCAGAGAACTGACGCTTTGCTGCCGGAGCAACTTTCAGCCAGTCGCCAGCGGTCAGAGCGATCTCCTTCCCATCGATAACGGCTTTGCCCTTCCCTGCAATAATACCGTAGATCTCTTCATTGTTCCTGTGGGCGTGCACAAAAGGCACCCCTGCGCCCGCCGGGAGCTGGTTGATGCTGACCTCCGCACCCGTCAGGCCCAATTTTTCGTGAAGTTCCACTCTTGCCTCGCTGCTGATATTCGTTTTCGTATAGTTTTCCATCTCTTTTACCTCCAAAGGATATTGGCGCTCTCGCTCGCCTGTGTATAGTTTAAGCCGGAGCACACTCTAAAACAAGTACGCACCTTTTTATAACTGTACATATTAAAAAGAATATGTTATGATGTTCTCGGAGGTGTGATGCCATGAAAACAAAAGAAGAACTGCCCGCCTGCCCCGTGGCCACTGCAGTCTCCCTCATCGGCGGCAAGTGGAAGCTGCTGATCCTGCGCAATCTCAAGACCCGCCCATGGCGGTTCAACGAACTGCAAAGAGATCTGGAGGGAATCTCTCAGAAAGTTTTGACGGACAGCTTACGGCAGATGATCGACGACGGACTCGCCTACCGACACGACTATCAGGAAATGCCCCCTCGCGTGGAGTATGGCCTGACCAGCCTCGGCAGAGAGATGCTTCCCATCATTGATGCCCTTGCCGATTTCGGGAACTACTACAAATCCATCATCCAATGATTTTCCACAACAAAAGAGGCGTGACCGCAAGGTCACGCCTCTTTTACTTTTTGTGATTTAACCGCCCAGATATGCGCTGCGGACACGCTCGTTGGTCAGCAGCTCAGCACCGGTGCCATCCATGACCACGCGGCCCGTCTCAAGGACGTAGGCGCGGTCTGCCACGGAAAGGGCCATCTGTGCGTTCTGCTCGACCAGCAGGATGGTCATGCCCTCTTTGTGGATGTCCTGGATGATGTCGAAGATCTCCTGCACCAGCAGGGGCGACAGACCCATGGAGGGCTCGTCCAGCATCAGCATGGAGGCGTTGCTCATCAGAGCACGGCCCATGGCCAGCATCTGCTGCTCGCCGCCGGACATGGTGCCGGCCAGCTGCTTGCGGCGCTCCTTCAGGCGGGGGAACAGCTCAAAGACCTTCTCCTTGTTGGGAGCGATGGTGGAAGTAGGCTGGGTATAAGCGCCCATGTCCAGATTCTCTTCCACGGTCATGTGCAGGAAAACATGACGGCCTTCCGGCACCTGTGCCAGACCGGCCTCGACGATTTTATGAGCGCGGACGCCCTTGATGCTCTTGCCCTTGTAGAGGACGTCGCCGGTCTTCGGGTGGAGCAGGCCGGAGATGGTCTTCAGGGTGGTGGACTTACCGGCACCGTTGGCACCGATGAGGGTGACGATCTCGCCCTCGTTCACCTCGAAGGAGACATCCTTGACTGCGTGGATGTTGCCATAAAAGACGTTGATGTTATCAACTTTCAGCAAAGTCTGTGCCATCGTTCAGCCCTCCTTCTTGCCCAGGTAGGCTTCGATGACCTGGGGATTGTTGCGGATCTCGTCCGGCGTACCCTTGGCGATGATGCGGCCAAAGTTCAGCACGGCGATGCCCTCGCAGATGCCCATAACGAGGCTCATATCATGCTCGATGAGGAGGACTGCAATGTTGAACTCGTCGCGGATGCGGCGGATGGTCTCCGTCAGCTCTGCGGTCTCGGAGGGGTTCATGCCGGCGGCCGGCTCGTCCAGAAGCAGCAGCTTCGGGCTGGTAGCCAGCGCGCGCATGATCTCCAGACGGCGCTGTGCGCCGTAGGGCAGGCTGCCGGCCTGTGCATCGGCGAGGTCGGCCATGTGGAAGATGTCCAGCAGCTCGAAAGCGCGTTCGGTGCAGCGCTTCTCTTCCTTCCAGTAGTTGGGCAGGCGGATGAGAGAGGAGCCCAGATTGTACTTCATGGACTCGTGGAGGCCCACCTTGATGTTGTCGATGACGGACAGTTCCTTGAACAGGCGGATATTCTGGAACGTACGAGCCACGCCCATCCGGTTGACCTGATAGGTCTTTTTGCCGGCGGTGGGCATCCCATCGATGAGGATGGAGCCGCGGGTGGGCTGGTAGACGTTGGTCAGCAGGTTGAACACGGTGGTCTTACCGGCACCGTTGGGGCCGATCAGACCGGTGATCTCGTTGCGGCCGATCATCAGGTTGAAGCCGTCCACGGCGGTCAGGCCGCCGAAGTCGATGCCCAGCTCCCGCACGTCCAGAATGGGCTTTTTGTCCTTGTCGCGGTCGGTCAGGAAGCCGCCGGAAGGGACGCTGTGTAACTTCGTCTGGAACTCACTCATGGTCTGCGCCCTCCTTGTCAGCATTCTTCTTGTGGAACAGCTCGCCGTTCATGACCTTTTCCACGATGCGGCTCATGGAGAAATCGTAGCTGCCCAGCAGTCCGCCCGGACGGAAGATCATCATCAGGATGAGCACCAGCGAGTAGATGACCATGCGGTAGCTGTCGAAGCTGCGGGTAGCCTCGGGCAGGATGGTCAGGACGGTAGCGGAGAGGATGGAGCCCAGCATGGAGCCCATGCCGCCCAGGACCACCATGACCAGGATCTCGATGGACTTCATGAAGCCGAAGGTGGAGGGGTTCAGAACGCCGATGTAGCAGGCGTACAGACCACCGGCCAGACCGGCAAAGGCAGCGGAGAAAGCGAAGGCCATGACCTTATAATAAGTAGTCTGGATGCCGCAGCTCTCGGCAGCGATCTCGTTGTCGCGGATGGCGAGGACGGCACGGCCATGGCGGCTCTTCATCATGGCATGGATGAGGAAGCAGGTGATGACCACACAGAGGAAGACGTTGGCGAAGTTGGAGTACTTGGGGATGTTCTTGAGGCCCTTGGAGCCGTAGAACAGGCTGTAGCCCAGCACATCGTCGATGTTGTTCAGGGTGATGCGGATGATCTCGCCGAAGCCCAGGGTCAGGATGGCCAGATAGTCACCGGTCAGACGGAGGGCCGGGACGCCGATGAGGACGCCGAACAGGCCGGCCATCACAGCGCCCAGTGCAAGGCCGATGGCAAAGGAAACACCATCGGGCAGAGGGCTGTACTTGGTGAAAAGGGCGCAGGTGTAAGCACCCACGGCCATGAAACCGGCATGGCCCAGCGGCAGCTGGCCCAGATAGCCGGTGGCCACGTTCAGGGACACGGCGAGGATGATGTTGATGCCCACGGTCATAAGCACCTTGTTCTGGTAAGTGGAGAGCATGTTGCCGGTCATGTAGGAAAGGGCCAGGAACAGCAGCACCACCAGCACGGCGTTCATGAGGTAGCGCACGGGCATTTTGAGCGTTTTGCGATTCTTGTTCATCTTCATGCCCTCCTTACACCTTTTCCTGCACCTTGCGGCCAAGGAAGCCCGTGGGCTTGAACAGCAGCACGATGATGAGGATGGCGAACGTGACAGCGTCCTTCCAGGCAGACAGGCCGATAGCAGAAACGAAGCACTCGCACAGGCCGATGACGATGCCGCCGACCATTGCGCCCGGGATGGAGCCGATGCCGCCCAGAACGGCGGCGACGAAGGCTTTCAGGCCCAGCATGGAGCCCATGGTGGGGGTAGCCTGCGGGTAGGAGCAGCAGTACAGCACCGAGCCGATGCCGGCCAGTGCAGAGCCGACCGCGAAGGTAAAGGAGATGGTGCTGTTGACATTGATGCCCATCAGGCGGGCAGCGTCCATATCCTCAGAGACGGCGCGCATGGCCTTGCCAAGCTTGGTCTTCTGGACGAGGAAGGTCAGCACCAGCATGGACAGCACGGTGACCACCAGCGTGATGATAGAAGTCAGGCCCAGCGGCACCTTGCCCAGATAGAAGGTCTTGTTGTCGTAGTAAGACGGGATGACCTTTGCGCCCGAGCCCATGACCAGCTCAGCCGTGTACTCGAGGAAGAACGACACGCCGATAGCCGTGATGAGCAGAGAGATACGGGGTGCGCTGCGCAGCGGGGTGTAGGCGATCTTTTCGATGACCACGCCCAGCAGCGTACAGGTGAGGATGGTGGCACAGACCGCCGTGACCGGGCCGAGGCCCAGCTGGTTCATGACGAACCAGGACATGTACGCGCCCACCATGATGACGTCGCCGTGGGCAAAGTTCAGCAACAGGATGATGCCGTACACCATGCTGTAGCCCAGTGCGATCAGTGCATAGATGCTGCCAAGGGACAGGCCATTGATCAGCTGGCTGAAAAACACTGTCATGGATGGATACTTCCTTTCTTTCCGGCGCTGTTGCACGCCTTATGTGGGGATACACTTTTTTACCAAAAAGGCGGAGAGCACCGGGGCAATACTGTTCCGGCGTTCTCCGCAGTGGGTCAATTTACGATCATTCGGATCTCAGCGGTGCTTCCATCACCGGTCGATGGAAGAAAGCTGGGATCAGAACATTTCCTTCAGCACCGGCTTGCCGTCCACATAGGTCAGGATAGCAGTCTGCTTGACGGGGTCGTGATGCTCGTCGAAGGTGAATGTGCCGGTGATGCCGTCGATGGTGCCGGAGGCAATGGCATCGATGACAGCCTGCTTGTAATCGTCGGTGCCAGCCTCGAGACCGGCATCCTCAGCAGCCTGCAGGCCGTAGACGACGGTCTTTGCTGCATCGTAGCCCAGAGGAGAGAAGCCGTTGGGGTACTCCTGACCGTACTCTGCCTTGTAGGCATCCTCAAACTCGGGGTTGGAGCCCTTTGCGTAGTTCGCGCAGAAGTAAGTGTCCTTCAGCTGATCGTTGGTGGCGTAGCCTTCCAGACCATCCCAGCCGTCGCCGCCCAGGAACGGAACGGTCAGGCCGACGCTCTCAGCCTGAGACAGGATCTGGCCCACTTCCTCGTAGTAGTTGGGGCAGAAGACGGTCTCGGGGTCCTTGCCGAGGATGGTGGTCAGCTGAGTCTTGAAGTCCACATCGCCCTCAGAGTAGCTCTCCTGATCGACGATGGTGCCGCCCAGAGACTCGAACTCGTTGACGAAGTTCTCTGCCAGACCCTCGTTGTAGTCTGCACCCTTCTTGAAGATGACGGCTGCCTTGGTGTAACCCAGCTTCTGGTATGCGTAGTCAGCCATCTTGATGCCCTGGAACGGGTCGGTGAAGGTGGCGCGGAAGACGTTTGCGTTCACGGTGTCAGTCTCGGCATCGTAGGTGACAGCCTCAGCGGTAGCGGAAGCGGTGACCATGGGCATATTGTAGTCTGCGCTCTCAGCAACGACTGCCAGAGTCGGGGTGGTGGTAACGTCGCCGATCAGAGCGGTCATGCCCTCGTCCACCATCTTGGTGAAGCAGTTGACAGCCTGCGTAGCGTCGCCCTGCTCGTCCTCGGTGAGGATCTCGATCTGCTTGCCGTTGATGCCGCCGTTGGCGTTGACCTGCTTCAGGTACAGAGTAGCACCGTTGACAACAGCCTGACCGTAAACGGAGACGTTGCCGCTCAGGGGACCCATAACGCCGACCTTGATGGTGTCGCCGGAAGCAGCTGCTGCGGTAGAACCGGCAGCGGAAGCTGCGGTGCTGGAAGAGCCGCCGCAGGCAGTCAGAACACCGGCAGCAGCCACGACACCGGCAGCAGCCAGAAAGTTACGACGAGAGATCATGTTTTTCATAAGTCTATATCCTCCTGCTATTTGGAAGCATTCGTGTTATTTGCAGCCCTCGCGCACGGCCCATGAGCCAGTGTCCCGAAAAGCTGTTAAGGAAGCAGCTCTCTCTTCCCTCAAAGCAGCTCTGCTTCCTTGAGTCTTATTATAAGCACTTCGGTGCAAGTCCGCAATTCACAAATCGTCCATAGTTTTGGAGGGGTTTCAGGCAAAACTTGCTATTTTTAACAAAACAAAGCGTCGATTTTTGGTTACTTTTTCAAATTGTTCACCTGAGAAAAACAGAACATGAAATTGATTCATGAGTAACAAAAAGATGACACAACTTTCCTCTCCTGAAGTTTGCTACCGCTAACATCCATGCATCCTCTTGCATCCCGGGCCGAATCATGGTAGGATAATATCGGTTAGTTAGCGTATACTATCCAAATGAGAAGAGCGCATCCATTCCTATTATATATGGAGGTACAAATCATGAACTATCTTGAGATCGTAGACGTTCAGGGCCGTGAGATCCTGGACTCCCGCGGCAACCCCACTGTTGAGGCTGAGATCACCCTCGCCGACGGCACCGTGGCCCGGGGCTGCGCACCGTCCGGCGCATCCACCGGCGAGTTCGAAGCTCTGGAGCTGCGCGACGGCGACAAGGGCCGCTATCTGGGCAAGGGCGTCACCAAGGCTGTGGAGAACATCAACACCGTCATCGCTGATGCTGTCATCGGCATGGATGCTTCCGACATCTACGCCATCGACAAGGCTATGATCGACGCCGACGGCACCAAGGACAAATCCAAGCTGGGTGCAAACGCCATTCTGGCCGTTTCCATCGCTGCCTGCCGCGCTGCTGCCACTTCGCTGGACATGCCCCTCTACCGCTTCCTCGGCGGCGTGAACGGCAACCGCCTGCCCGTCCCCATGATGAACATTCTGAACGGCGGCGCACACGCCACCAACACCGTGGACACCCAAGAGTTCATGATCATGCCCGTGGGCGCACCTTCCTTTAAGGAGGGCCTGCGCTGGTGCGCTGAGGTCTTCCACGCTCTGGCTTCCATCCTGAAGGCAAAGGGTCTGGCTACCTCCGTGGGCGACGAGGGCGGCTTCGCTCCCAACCTGTCCAGCGACGAGGAGACCATCGAGACCATTCTGGCCGCTATCGAAAAGGCCGGCTATGTTCCCGGCAAGGACTTCATGCTGGCCATGGACGCTGCCTCTTCCGAGTGGAAGAGCCCCAAGGGCAAGGGCTTCTACAAGCTGCCCAAGGCCGGCACCGAGTTCACCTCCAGTGAGCTCATCGCACACTGGAAGAAGCTGGTGGAGAAGTACCCCATCATCTCCATCGAGGACGGTCTGGACGAAGAGGACTGGGAAGGCTGGCAGGAGATGACCCGCAAGCTGGGCGGCAAGGTCCAGCTGGTTGGCGACGACCTGTTCGTCACCAACACCGAGCGTCTGGCCAAGGGCATCCAGCTGGGTGCCGGCAACGCCATCCTCATCAAGCTGAACCAGATTGGCTCTGTGTCTGAGACCCTCGAGGCCATCAAGATGGCTCACAAGGCCGGCTACACCGCCATCAGCTCTCACCGCTCCGGCGAGACTGAGGACACCACCATCGCCGACCTGGCCGTGGCCCTGAACACCTGCCAGATCAAGACCGGCGCACCCAGCCGCACCGAGCGTGTGGCAAAGTACAACCAGCTGCTGCGCATTGAGGAGCAGCTGGGCGGCAGCGCCGTCTACCCCGGCATGGCTGCTTTCAACGTGAAGCGTTAACTTAGACTCTGCGACAGGAGCGCCAGTCCCGGCTTTGCCGGAGCTGGCGCTCTTTTTTGTCATTTCCATGTCAATTTGTCTAAAGTATACAAGAAAAAACATCAAAACTCAGCAAATCGACTATTGCCAATTCGCAACTGATATATTAGAATATAAGTGAGAGAGCGAGGCACTCCTGCCGCGCATAAACGCAAAGCAATGTTAACGGAGGACATCCACTATGCCTATGAAAATGGGTTGGCGCTGGTATGGCGAGGGCAACGACCCCGTCACCCTCAGCGACATCAAGCAGATCCCCGGCGTGACCAGCATCGTCTGGGCGCTGCACAACAAGATGCCCGGCGAGATCTGGGAGATCGACGAGATCCAGAAGGTCGCAGACCAGATCCACGCTTACGGCTTCGACATGGACGTTGTCGAGTCTGTCAACGTCCACGACGACATCAAGATCGGCCTGCCCACCCGCGATCAGTACATCGAGAACTACAAGCAGTGCATCCGCAACCTGTCCAAGTTCGGTGTCAAGGTCATCTGCTACAACTTCATGCCCATCTTCGACTGGACCCGCACCGACCTGTTCCACCCCGTCGGCGACGGCTCCACCGCACTGTTCTACGAGAAGGACAAGATCAAGGGCGACTACAAGTCCATGGCCGAGTACATCATGTCCTTCACTGAGAAGTACAACATGACCTTCCCCGGCTGGGAGCCGGAGCGGATGGCAAAGCTGGACGAGCTGTTCAAGGCCTACGCCCCTGTCACCAAGGAAAAGCTCTGGGAGAACCTGAAGTACTTCCTCGAAGCCCTGATGCCCACCTGCCGCGAGTGCGACATCAAGATGGCCATCCACATGGACGATCCCCCTTGGGACATCTTCGGCCTGCCCCGCCTGCTGGTGGATGCCGAGAGCATCGACCGCTTCCTGAGCATGGTGGACGACGAGTACAACTGCCTGACCCTCTGCTCCGGCAGCCTGAACGCCAACCCCAACAACAATGTGGCTGAGATCGTCCGCAAGCACTGCGACCGCATCGCATTCGCACACATCCGCAACATCCATCACTTCCCCAACGGCGACTTTTCCGAGGCTGCCCACCGCGACTGCTGCGGCGAGACCGGCATCATCGAGATCCTGCGCGCCTACCATGACTGCGGCTTCGAGGGCTACATCCGCCCCGACCATGGCCGTCAGCTGTGGGAGGAAGGCCCCGGCAGCTGCCGCCCCGGCTACGGCAAGTATGACCGTGCGCTGGGCATCCAGTATATGCTGGGCGTCTGGGACCTGCTGGACCGTCTGGACGAAGAGAAAAAGAAGGGCTGATATATCATGAAGCTGACTGATATTAAGAACGGCAATCTGTCCGCCGAGTGGGCAGAAAAGGGCTACGAGCTGCCCAAGTTCGACGTTGAGGCCGTCAAGGCCAAGACCCACGCAGAACCCACCTGGGTCCACTTCGGCGCCGGCAACATCTTCCGCGCATTCCCGGCTGCCATCCTGAACGACGCCCTGAACAGCGGCAAGTATGACCGCGGCGTCATCGTGGCCGAGAGCTTCGACTACGAGATCATCGACAAGGCTTATCGGCCCTACGACAACCTGAGCCTGCTGGTCTGCCTGAAGTCCACCGGCGACATCGAGAAGAAGGTCATCGCCTCCGTCACCGAGAGCCTGAAGGCTGACTACTCCTTCGGCGCTGACTGGGCACGTCTGGTCGAGATCTTCCAGGCACCCAGCCTGCAGATGATCTCCTTCACCATCACCGAGAAGGGCTACGGCGTCGCTCCTGCTGACCTCGAGCGCGGCCTGACCCCCGTTCTGGCCATGGGCAAGGTCACTGCTCTGCTCTACGAGCGCTTCAAGGCCGGCAAGCTGCCCCTGACCGTCCAGAGCATGGACAACTGCTCTCACAACGGCGATAAGGTCAAGGCCGCAGTCTTTGCCTACGCTTCCAAGTGGGTCGAGCAGGGTCTGGTCCCCGCCGAGTTCCTGGCCTACGTCAAGGACGAGACCAAGATCACCTTCCCCTGGAGCATGATCGACAAGATCACTCCCCGCCCGGATGCCAAGGTCCAGAAGATGCTGGCTGACGACGGTTTTGAGGACAACTACACCATCGTCACTGAGAAGCACACCTTCACCGCTCCCTTCGTCAACGCCGAGGAGACCCAGTACCTCTGCATCGAGGACCACTACACCAATGGCCGTCCTCCGCTGGAGCTGGGCGGTGTCCTCTACTGCGACCGCGAGACCGTCGATAAGATTGAGAAGATGAAGGTCTGCACCTGCCTCAACCCCCTGCACACCGCCATGTCCATCTACGGCTGCATGCTGGGCTACACCCTCATCTCCGCTGAGATGGCTGATGAGGACCTGCGCAGCTTCATCCAGAAGATCGGCTACATCGAGGCGATGCCTGTCGTCGTTGACCCCGGCGTTCTGAACCCCTACGAGTTCATCGGCGCTGTCATCAACCGCCGTCTGCCCAACCCCTTCATGCCCGACGCTCCTCAGCGTATCGTCACCGATACCTCCCAGAAGCTGGCGATCCGCTTCGGCGAGACCATCAAGGCTTACGAGGCGCGCGGTCTGGACAAGTCCAACCTCATCCTCATCCCGCTGGTGCTGGCAGGCTATGCCCGCTACCTGAAGGGCATCGACGACAACGGCCAGCCCTTTGAGATCTCCACTGACCCGCTGCTGGCTGAGCTGCAGGCCATCGTGGCTCCCCTGAAGGTGGAAGCCGGTGAGCAGGACTTCTCCTGCCTGAAGGCTCTGTACAGCCGCACCGACGTCTTCGGCGTGGACCTGTACGCCGTCGGTCTGGGCGAGAAGATCGAGTCCATGGCCAAGGAGCTGTTCGCAGGCCCCGGCGCTGTCCGCGCTACCCTGCACAAGTACGTCAAGGCCCGCTGATCTAAGCGTCCCCTGACTTCATAAGCCATTTCCGCACCCATGCTGCGTTTTGCTTTGCCGCAGCATGGGTTTTTATTATGTCTTTTTTCCGGCACAGGAAAAGCCGCCGGGCCTTGCGGCCCGACGGCTTTTCTTATGATAGGAGGATCAAAAATGATCGTAGACTATCTTATTCAGTTCAGGATGGTCTGCTCGGTCTCGACGTCGAACAGGTGGACCTTGTGGGGATCGAAGGCAACGCGGACGGTGTCTCCGTTGCGGGCCTTGGAGGTGGGAGCGACGCGGGCGGTCATCTTGTTGCCCTTGTACTCCAGGTACAGGTAGATCTCAGCGCCCATCATCTCAGAGACATCGACCTGAGTATCCAGCTGGCAGTCGGTGTGCTTTGCCATGAACTCGGGCTCATCGTCGATGTCCTCGGGACGGATGCCCATCTTGACCTTCTTGCCGACGTAGGAATCCAGCTTGCCGTCAGCGGTCTTCTCCTTGGGCAGGGGGATGAGGTCGCCGCCCAGATCGACGCTGTACTGGTCGCCCTTCTTGACGATGGTGCCGTCCAGGAAGTTCATCTGGGGGCTGCCGATGAAGCCTGCGACGAACATGTTGCAGGGCATATCGTACAGGTTCTGCGGGGTATCGACCTGCTGGATGATGCCGTCCTTCATGACAACGATACGGTCGCCCATGGTCATAGCCTCGGTCTGGTCGTGGGTAACGTAGATGAAGGTGGTAGCCAGCTTCTTGTGCAGCTTGATGATCTCGGTGCGCATGGAGGTACGCAGCTTAGCGTCCAGGTTGGACAGAGGCTCGTCCAGCAGGAAGACTGCCGGGTTACGGACCATTGCACGGCCCAGAGCGACACGCTGGCGCTGACCACCGGACAGAGCCTTGGGCTTGCGGTCCAGCAGGTGCTCGATCTCCAGGATCTTAGCAGCCTCATGGACGCGGCGGTCGATCTCGTCCTTCGGGGTCTTGCGCAGTTCCAGACCGAAAGCGATGTTCTTGTAGACGGTCATGTGGGGGTACAGAGCGTAGCTCTGGAAGACCATGGCGATGTCGCGGTCCTTCGGGGGAACATCGTTGATGAGGCGGCCGCCGATGTACATCTCGCCCTTGGAGATCTCCTCCAGACCGGCGATCATGCGCAGGGTGGTGGACTTACCACAGCCAGAGGGGCCGACGAAGATGATGAATTCCTTGTCCTGGATCTCCAGGTTGAAATCGGTGACGGAAGGAGCCGTAGCACCGGGGTAGATCTTGTAGATATGCTGGCAGCTGATAGAAGCCATAAAGCTTTTTCCTCCATTGATGTTGTTGCACTCAAAGGCTCAGCTTGACGATGAGCCGTTTCATTGCTATTATAATAGCAGATTATTTTGTGTTATAAAATAGCATTTTATTGATTTGAGGTGTCAGATATTGATTTACTCTCCCAGCACGACTGCCGCCCTCGGCATCGTGGAGGATGCCCAGCCGGAAGAGCCCCTCACCCTGCGGGGCGAAGGGCTCTGGGTCTGCCTCATTTCCAGCGGAAAATGTGTCGTCTCGCTGTCCGATCTCGAACTGATGCCGGCAGGTTCTGCCCTGTTGCTGCCGCCCCAGAATGCCGCAGCGGGCCATCTCGTGCTGAGCCGGGGGCCGCTGACCCTCGCGCCGGAAAACGAGTGCCATCTGCTCTGCGTCCAGCTCACCGGGCAGGCAGCGGAACAGTTCCTTGCAGGGCTTTCCGAGATGCCCTTCCTCGCCCGGGGCGAGACCTGCCCGGCGGCGGCAGAGCTGATGGGGCGCCTTGCCGAAGAGCGGGACGCCTCGGAGAGGGTGCGCAGTCAGCTGGCCTTCGCGCTGCTGTGCGAGCTCTCAGACGCCGACAGCGCCGCCCCTGCCCTGCCCCCGCTGGTGGCCGCCGCCATCGAGGACATCCGCAGGAACTACGCCGGGCTCTACGGTGTGGAAGAGCTGAGCGAGCGGCTGGGCGTCTCCAAGAGCCACCTCGTCCGGGCCTTTACGGCAGCGCTGGGCGTCTCGCCGGGGCGGTATCTCACCAGCGTCCGCATAGAAGCTGCCATGCGTCTGCTGCTCCACCGGGAGTACACGCTGGATGTCATCGCCAGCCTCTGCGGTTTCTCGGGGGCCAACTACCTCTGCCGCGTCTTCAAAAAAACGACTGGCCAATCTCCCACGCAGTGGCGGGCGATGGCCGGTCGGAGCGCACTGCCCGAGCTTTCGCCCGAGCAGCAGCGGTTGGAACAGGAATTGTTTATTTAATTTTTCCGCTTCAGCAGGAAGAGGGTCAGGCAGGCCGTGATGGCCTCAGAGGCCGGGAACGCGGCCCAGACGCCGTTCATCCCGAAGAGGGCGCTCAGCACCAGAGAGCAGGCCACGATGGCCACGATGCCGCGGGAAAGCGACGTCGCAGAAGCCTCTGCGGGGCGGTCCACCGCGCCCAGATAGCCGGCGGCCACGATATTGAAGCCCGCGAAGAAATAGCCGAGGAAGTAGATGCGCATCCCGCTGAAGGCATACTGCGCCATGAGGGCCGAGTTCTCACTGTTGAAGACCGCGACGATCGGCCCGGTGAACCCGAACAGAACTGCATACAGTGCCGCCGCCAGCGCAAGCGCTGTTCCGCTGCCCAGCAGCAGGAGCTTGCGGGCACCGGCGGCATCGTTTTTGCCGTAGCACCTGCTGACCAGCGGCTGTGCGCCCTGGGCCACGCCGTTGAAGATAGCCGTCGCCACCAGCGCGTAGTTCGCCACGACGCCGTAAGCCGCCACGGCCACATTGCCCGCCAGACGCAGGAGCAGCAGGTTGAAGACGGTGGTGGTCACGCCGGAGGACATCTCTCCCACAAAGCCCGAGACGCCCAGCTGGCAGCTCTGGGCCAGCAGCTTCGGCGAGGGCAGCTGCCGCACAAGGCGGACGGTGCTGCTCTTTTTGAAGAAGTGGCGGCTGCAGATCGCAATGCTCAACACCGGCGAGACTGCCGTCGCCAGCGCCGCGCCGGGCAGGCCGAGGCCCATGGGGAACATGAAGATGTAATCGAACACCACGTTGAAGAGGCTTCCGCAGAGGGTCGCCACCATGGCCAGTGAGGGGTCGCCGTCGTTCCGGACAAAGGCCGAGACGATGTAGTTGCACATGAAGAAGGGCGTGAACAGCAGGAAGATGCGGGCGTACCCCACGCCCAGTGCAACGATCTCCGCGTCGCCGCCCATGAACCGCAGCAGCACCTCGGGGCAGAAGATGCCCGCCAGCATGAAGGGCAGGGCGAACACCAGCGCCCAAAGCAGGGCGTTGGAGAAATAGCGCTCCGACCGCTCGTCGCCCTGCGCCCGGAGGATGGCGTAGCGGGTGGCCGCGCCGAGGCCCAGCATGGAGCCGATGGCGAAGATGAAGTTGTAGATGGGCAGACAGAGGTTCAGCAGAGCCACACCGCTGGTGCCTGCCGCCTGCGAGATGAAATAGGTATCGGCCAGGATGTAGCAGGATGTCCCCAGCAGGCCGAAGATGTTCTGGCTGACGTATTTGAAATACTGTTTGGTAAGGCTCATGTTCTCCTCGTCAAATGTCACATTTTTATCATTCAAATTTCAGATATACTGCCATATTGCGTCAGTTTATCACAATCCGACCGAAGCTGTCAAGCTCTCCATTTGCACAAACGCCCGGATGGGTGTATACTGTAGTTTGTTTTTGAAAACAGGCAGAAGGGAGGGTGCATCATGCCGGGCAAGACTTTATACTGTCTGGGCGAAGCGTGGCTGGAATTGAACAGCACCGCGCCGCTGGCGTCGGCAGAGACGTTTTCTCCCCGCATGGGTGGAAGCGCCGCCTCGCTGGCACTGGCTTATGCCGCACAGGGCGGCAGAGCCTCTCTTTTAACGCAGCTTGGCGAGGATGCTTTCGGACACCGCATCGCAGACGCTTTATCTACTGCCGGTGTGGACATCAGCCGGGTCTGCTTCACCTCCCGCGCCCCCACGCCGCTGCTGTTCGACGGCGGCGGCGAACAGCTAGGCTGCCGCACCCGTTCTTCAGAGCTGCTCTATGCACCCGAACAGCTGGGCGCTGACTGGGCCGCAGATGCTGAAATGCTGGCCTTTTCCAGCGCCTGTCTCGTGGACAGCCCCTGCCGCTACACCCATCTTGCCGCGCTGGACACCGCCCGCACCGCCGGTGTGCCGGTCTGCTTTGTCCCCTCTCTCCGCCCGGCTCTCTGGCCCGGCGAAAAGACCCTGCGGGACACGGTGATGCAGTTTCTCCCCTTCGCGGACATCCTCGTCCTCACCGCCGACGAGATGGAGCTTCTGCTGGACACCCGGGAATACCAGGTCGGGCTGTTTGCCCTGCTGCGGGGGCATACCCAGCTGGTGGTGCTTGAGACAGAAGAGGGCGTCCACGCCTTTACCCGGGCAGTACACGCATTCCGGCCCGGGCTTTCCGCCCCGCCCGAAGAGCTGGCCGCACGGCTGCTGTATCAGATCTCTCAGCAGGAGCTGACCCTGAAAAAGCTCATGAAATGCAGTGCTCCGGCACTTCAGACACTTCTATAACGCCGGAAAGCCCCCGCCTTTGCAGGCGGGGGCTTTCCGTTTATTCTGTCATCCGGAGGAGAATGAGCTGATCAGTGAATGAACACCGGGCCAAGCGGGTTGGTGATGGGGCTGACGTAGCCTCCCAGCAGCTTGGGGATCGCGAGGCTGATGTCAGGCACGAAGGTCAGCAGCAGCAGAGCGATGAACATGCACAGATAGAACGGGAGAGTAGCCTTGACGACCTTCTCCATGGGGCGCTTCGCAACGGCAGAGCCGATGAACAGAACCGCGCCGACAGGGGGAGTCAGCAGGCCGATGCCGCAGTTCAGGACCATGATGATACCGAACTGGATGGGGTCGATGCCGATGGAGGTGGCGATGGGCAGCAGGATGGGGGTAGCGATCAGGATGATGGGAGCCATATCCATGATCATGCCCAGCACCAGGATGATGAGGTCGATGAGCAGTGCGATGATGTAGGGGTTGCTGGTGACGCTGGTGATGGCGTTTGCAGCCAGATCAGGCACATGCAGCATGGTCAGGCAGTTGCCGAACACGGCAGAGGTAGCGATCAGGATCAGGACGATGGACAGAGTGTTGACGCACTCGTCCAGAGCGTGCCACACGCCCTTCCAGTCCAAGCCCTTATAGACAAAGACGGAGACCAGCAGAGAGTAGATAACTGCGATAGCAGCGGACTCGGTAGCGGTGAACACACCGCCGACAACGCCGAACACGACGATGACGACTGCGGCCAGAGCCCAGATGGAGGTACCCAGCTGCTTGATGAAGCCTTTGATGGTGAAGGGAGAACCCTTGGGATAATTCTCTTTCACAGAGATGATGTAGGAGCCGATCATCAGGACGATGGCCAGCAGAGCGCCGGGCAGGTAGCCAGCCAGGAACAGGCTGCCCACGGAGATGCCGCCGGCGGTGGTGGCGTAGATGACCATGTTGTGGCTCGGGGGGACCAGCAGGCCCTCGCAGGAGGAGGTGATGGTGACAGCGGTGGAGAAGTCGGCGTCGTAGCCCTGATCGACCATCATGGGGATCATGATGGAGCCGATGGAGGCGGTATCTGCGGAAGCAGAACCGGAAATGCCGCCGAAGAAGTAGGAAGCAACGATATTGACCATTGCCATGCCGCCGCGCATCCAGCCGACGCAGGCGTCAGCCAGAGCGATCAGCTTTTCGGAGATGCCGCCGCTGCCCATGAGGACGCCCATGGTGATGAAGAAGGGGACGGCCATCAGGCTGAAGGACGAAATGCCCTTGACCATCAGACGGCAGACATCGGTCAGTGCCTGACCCTGCACCATCATGCAGAGCACGCTGGACAGACCAACGGCGTATGCGATGGGGAAACGCAGGAAGATCATGACGAAGAAGCTGACAAGAAGGACAACGATTGCCAGTGTCTGGACTGTCATATTAGTTCTCCTCCTTTACAAAAAAGCTCTTGATGTGGTTGTACAGTGCCTCGATCTCGAAGATGATCATGGCGACACCGGCCAGAGGCACGGGGAAGTACATCCAGAAACGGCTCAGCCAGGGCATCGAGACATAGAAGCCGCGGCCGCCCAGGGTGGTGGCGTAGTTCCAGCCCACAACCAGCATGATGAGGCCGAGGATGCAGACCGCCAGATCGGCGAGGATGTCCAGCACCTTGACGGCGATCTTGGGCAGATAGACGTCAAATGCGGTCATGCGGATGTGTGCGCCGCGGCGGATGGCCAGAGCAGCACTCAGCACGGCCATGTAGCTCATGCAGGTCAGAACGACTTCTTCAGACCATGCGGGGTCCGGGATGAACGGGACGTAACGACCAACGACCGACATGGTGGTGATGAGAATATCCACGATCAGCAGAATCTTGCAGATAAACAGGACCACTTTGTAGGTGACGTCGTACGCCGGCTTGATCTTATCCAGAGTGGTAAAGATTTTCGGCATAGGATCTCCTCCATACTCTTATAAAAAGCCCGGCGGGTCTGCGGGCGTATCCCGTAGTCCCCGCCGGGCTATGTACTACTTCAGGATAAAGGCGCTTTTATCAGGCCTTCATATCCAGCAGCTGCTGATACAGCTCAGCCTGATCCGAGGTGTTCTCGCTGATGACCTTAGCGCAAGCCTCCTGCCAGGGAGCCTTATCGGGGACATCGATGACGTTGCAGCCGGAAGACTTCAGCTCGTCGAGGACCTTGTTCTCAGCGGTCTCGGACAGGTCAGCGTTGAAGGCCTGCGTATCCGCAGCAGCCTCCATGACGGCAGCCTGCTGGTTCTCGGTCAGCTTGTTCCAGGCATTGTCGGTGATGACAGCCTGCACAGCGCCCAGAGTATGGCCGTCGAGGATCAGGTTGTTAGCGACCTCGGGGAAGGCGTTGGACTTGTAGTTTGCGATGGGCTGCTCAGCGCCATCGACAACGCCGGTCTGCAGTGCGCTGTACAGCTCACCGAAGGAGACGACGGTGGGGTTAGCGCCCAGACCCTCGACCATGCCGTTCATGACGGGGTCGTTGGACACGCGCAGCTTCAGGCCCTTGAAATCAGCGATGCCGGAAACGGGCTTGACCGTGAAGAAGTGACGGAAGCCCTCCTCGCCGTAGAAGATACCACGAACGGGCAGGCCCAGCTCCTGGGGCTCGTTCAGGAACTCAGGTGCCAGCTCGCTGTTGGCGAAGTTCCAGAAGTGTGCGCGGTTCTCGAAGGTGAAGGGGATGGACAGCAGCTTGGACTTGTTGCAGCCGTAGCTGGTCAGTGCGAAAGCGGAGATACGGCTGATGTCGATGGAGGTGGAGCCGCCGAGGATAGCGTCCAGAACGTCGTTCTCAGAGCCCAGAACGCCGGAAGCCTGCACATCGACGACGACGGAGCCGCCGGTCAGCTCCTCGACCTTCTCCTTGAAGTGAGAACCGGTCTGGCCGACGATGGTATCCAGCGGGTTGACCTCGGCGTAGACCAGAGTCACCTTCGGGTCGGAAGCAGCAGCTGCGGCATCACCAGCGGGAGCGGTGGAAGCTGCAGCAGAGGTAGCGGTAGAAGCAGCAGTGCTGTTGCTGGAACCACCGCAGGCGGTCAGTGCCAGAGCAGCGGCGGAAACACCGGCTGCTGCCAGAAAGCTGCGACGAGAAATCTTCTTCATGATAAAATCCTCCTTAGATTTTCCTCATTCAGGGCGGTGCGCTCTGCACGGGTCGCACACCGTCCGTTCATTTACTGTACACACTTTAGCAAAATTTTTTAGTCAGAACAAGGGCTTATGAAAAATGTCCTGTTTTTCAAAAAAATGTGAGAAACACTTTTGTGCATTCCTTACAAGCCACGGTGCAGTTTGTTCAGCACACTGCCCAACAAGATGAATACAATGTAATATCTCTTGCGCTTTTTCAGGCTTCGCGGATGCGCTGGATGAGGCGGCTCTGCTCCTCAAAAGCCGCGTACATAGGCTCGACTGCCGCCCGGAAGCGGGCTTTCTCGGCGGCGGAGAGGGTCGTCACCTCCACGCCCCATTCCCGCATATGCTTCTCGGCGCTGGCCTCCCGCTCCGCCCAGAGGCGGCGTTCGGCCAGAGCGCTCTCCTTTCCGCAGGCGCGGATGATGTCCGGGAAGCGCTCGTCCAGCTCTGCCAGCTTTTCCACCGCGGCCTCGCTGGCCAGCTGCAGCTCCGGCACACGGGTGTGCTCATCCTTTAAGAAATAGGGGGCCACCTCGTAGTGGCCCATGGCCTCATAGCTGGGCCAGTTGTTTTCCGCGCCGTCTATCTCGGCGTTGTGCAGGGCTGCATAGACCCGGCTGTAGACCACCTGCGCGGGCTTTGCGCCGAGATCCAGTATCATCTCGCTCATCATGTCCGACTCCTGCACCCGGAGCGTCAGCCCCGCGAGATCCGCCAGCGTCTCCACCTTTTCGCGGGTGTAGAAGCTGCGGACGCCGGCGTCGAACCATGACAGGCCCACGAGGTCCATCGCGCCGAGGCCGGAGAGGAATTCATCGCCGATCTCACCGTCCAGCACCCGCCACATCTGGGGCGCGTCGGTATAGAGAAAAGGCAGCTGCAATACGCTCAGGGCCGGCTGATACTCGGCCAGCTGGCTCAGGGAGACGCGGGCAAAGTCGATGCCGCCGTACTGCATCTGCTCGATGACGCTCTGTTCGGCCCCCAGCTCCCCGCCGCTGTAGACCACGACTTTGACCCTCCCCTCCGTCCGCTCAGACACGAGGTCGGCGAAGGCCAGAGCGGCCTGAGTGGTGGGATAATCCTCGGGCTGGTTCTCGGCGTAGCGGAGGATGAGCCCCGAGCCGGTGTACTCTTCCGTCTTGCTGCAGCCCACAGCGCCCAGCGCCGTACAGGCGGCCAGCGCCAGCACACTGCGGCGGGAAATCATCCGCCCGCTCACAGCCCGGCCTCCGGGTCGGCCTTTGCCTTCCGGCCGGCCTGACGGCGGTACTGGGTGGGGGTCATGCCGGTGCGTTTCTTGAACGCCCGGGCGAAGTAGCTGGCGTCCTCGTAGCCCACCATCGACGCCACCTCCGCCGAGGAGCGGAAGGGGTCGGCCAGCAATTCCTTTGCCGCGTTGATGCGCAGCTCGGTGAGGCAGTCGAGGAAGTTCATCTTCTGGTATTTCTTGAACTGCGCCGACAGATAGGCCGGGCTGATGTGCAGGATCTCGCCCACGCTGTCCAGCGACAGATCGAACATATAATTATCCTCGAGGTAGCGGCGGACGTGAGCCATGACAAGGGCCGTCTGGCTGTTCTCGCCCTCCTCGGGGGCGTCTTCTGCCTCTTCTTCGGTCTCCGTCTGCTCCGGCTGGGGCTGGGCGGCGGCCAGCTCTTTCAGCTTCCGCTCCGTCTCGATCTGCCGCATAGCCCGGCGCACCGAGGCTTCCAGCTCGTCGGGATCCACCGGTTTGAGCAGATAGTCGCAGGCCCCCAGATGCACCGCCTCATGGGCATACTGGAACAGGCTGTAGGCCGTGACGAAGATGACCCGGCAGGAAGGCCGCTGGGCCAGCACGGCGCGGGCAGCGTCGAGGCCGCTCATGCCCGGCATCTCAATATCCATCAGGATGAGGTCCGCGCCCCACAGCACCGCCGTGTCGGCAGCTTTGCGGCCATTTTCCGCCACCTCCAGGACCACTTCCCGCTCAAAACGGCGCTGGACCAGCTCTGCAAGCGCCTCCCGCTCCAGCTTTTCGTCATCCGCGATCAACAGGCGTATCATCGTCCAAATCCTCCTCCAAAAGTTCTACAAGGGGCAGGTACATACTGATGGCCGTTCCCCGGCCCGGGTGAGAGCGGATGACCAGCCGCCCCCGTTTATCCAGAAGCCGCAGCCGTGCGGCCACATTATAGACGCCGATATGCTCCCAGCGCTCCCCGGGCTGGGCCAGCGCGGCTTTCAGCTGGGCCAGCTGTTCGGGCCGGATGCCCACGCCGTTGTCGCAGACGCTGATATAGAGCAGTCCCTTATCCCGCAGCGGGTTGATGCGGATGCGCACCACGCCGCCCTCTTCCTTGGGCGAGATGCCGTGCTTGAAGGCATTCTCCACGATGGGCTGCAAGATGAAGGACGGCACCATCGTCTCCGTCAAATCGAGGGAGTCGGAGATGCGCCACACCATCTTCACCCGGTCGCCGAAGCGGACGTGATAAATCGAGTAATACTCGTCCACGATCCGCACTTCCCGGGCCAGCGGCACCTGCTCGTCGTTGCTCATCAGGCTGTAGCGCAGCAGGTGCGACAGAGCCGTGATGAGGGCCTGCGTGCGGTAGGCTTTTTCCTGTCCGGCGGTCTGTAAAATGACGTTCAGGGTGTTGAAAAGGAAATGGGGGTCGATCTGGCTGCGCAGCTGCTGCAAACGGCTGCGCTCCATCCGGTTCTGTAATTCCAGAGCTTCCGTCTTCTGGCGGTGGAGCTCCCGCTCCATCTCGTTTTTCTCCCGCAGGGTGGTCACCTGCTCGGCCATCGAATGCTTCATGTGGTTGAAAGCTTCGGTCAGCTGGGCCATTTCCGGCTGACGGGACGCAGGCAGGTCGGGCGAGTCGAACTCGCCCCGGGTGACCTCCCGGGAGGCGCCGATCATCTGCTGCACCGGGGTCAGCAGCGTCAGCACCGAGAAGGCCATGACGCAGCCCAGCGCAAGGCAGAGCGCCACCACGACGGTCTGCGCCCATTTGACCCGGTCGCTGAGGGCCGACACGGTGGTGTAAGTTCCCTGAGCGTCGGTGATGGCCGTGTTCAGCAGCTGCTGGGTGTACTGGCGCAGATAGCCGCCGCAGGGTACGATCTTATTATAGTAGAGCTGGGCGGCTTTCGTGTCCTGACCGGCGGCTACCGCTTCTTCCAGCTGGTCCACCAGTGCGGTGTAGCTGTCGTAGGTAGTGGAAACGGCATTGTAGAGCAGATACTGCTCCTCACTCACAGTGCCAAGGTCGCTCTCGATGCGCCAGAGCCATGCGTTGGTGACGGAAAAGGCGCTGTGGAGCTCCTCTGTCAGTGCTTTGGCATCGCCGTACTCCCAGCGGTAATCTTCCATGGCCGAAAGGCTCCGCTCCACGCCGTTCTGGAAGCGGCTGATGGCGTTGAAGTTGCCCATCTGGTCGTCCAGTTCCCGCAGCACGGTGCCGGACTGGTAAAAGCTCAAGAATATCTGCCCCGCCAGCGCCAGAAAAAACGCCGCCAGGCAAAGACTGATCTGCCCTTTCAGGGTCATCCTGCGCCCCACGCACCCATCCTCCCTCTCTGTGATATTCTGCCGCGCATCTTCCGCCTTATCCGGCCTGTCCGCCGTCAGAGCGAACGCTCCATAAACTTTCTTTTTCGTCCTATTTTAGCACATTTTAGGGCATCCGCGCAATATCATCCTTGATTGTTGGAAAATAATATGGTACTATGACCAAAAAGGAGGGTATTTTTATGTCTCAGCCGATCTCCGTTTCCGTCCAGATGGATGCTGCATCCTTCCACGATTTTGCCGCCTTCGACCTGCTGCGCCACCGCAAGGCGTGGCACCGGCCTCTGATGTTCACGGCCATTTTGCTGGTGTCTGCCGGTGTCTGCCTGTCGCAGGTGGGCCAGAAAGACGGCGCAGCCCTGCTCACGGTGGTGCTGGCCGTGGTGGCGCTGGGCGTGCCGGCCGTCTATTTCTGGACGTTCTTCCACTCCCTGAGCCTCCAGATCAAAAAGATGGGCCTGCCCCGCCCCTTCTACCGGCTGCTGTTGGACGACGAAGGGCTGTCGGTCTGGATGGCCGGCGAGCAGGACAAGCCTGAGGCGAGCCGCAAGTATGCGTGGCACGATCTGCATCTGGCCTACCGCACCCCCAACGCCATTTACCTCTATGTCCAGCAGAATCAGGCCTATCTGCTGAACGACAGCCTCGACGCCGCATGGAGCCTGCTGCAAGCCTCCCTCCCGGCAGAGCGCCTGCACGATATGCGATAAGAACGACAAAAGCCCATCGCACAGCTGTGCGATGGGCTTTTTTGTAACCTCTCAGTCTGCTTCGCAGACAAGGCCGGGTTGCGGCCCCCAGCATCCGCTTTGTGCTTTAAAAAGCACTTGCGTCTTGCTGGCCGCTGCCCCAACAGCGACTCCCTGTTTCCGCCACTGGCGGCGGTCGTCGCTGTTGCCCCTATCGAGGGGAGCCTATTTGGAAATGGATTTGCAACACAAAAACAGGCAGCGCCGTGGAAAGGAGGAGAAAGCGGCGCTGCCTGTGTATGAGAACTCCTAAACATTTGCGGCTGCTAGGAGGTTGTTGGTAGTCTGTCCGCCGCCGTGGCTATTGCCTCGCATAGGTGGGGGACAGTATTTTTTTAGGGGCGCGGCACCCGCTGCGGGGCTGCGCATGAATCCTGCCTGCATGGCATTTATGGAAAGTCAAAAGCCGGAGATGGGGAATCTCGTTCTTGTCTTCCCGACTGCACCCTTATTGTACCGGATAAAAATGGAGTTTCTTTGAGTTAGTTTTGAACAATCTGCAAACAAGATGTGGAAAGTCTGAGGGCGTTCTTTTTCGTTCTGCTTGACATTCGGCACAGAACGATGTATTGTTAAGTTTATTGTGAAATACCTATGAAATTCCTGCATTTTTGAGGGAGGAGACACTATGGCCGCACCGGCACAGCCGCAGCAGAAAAAGACCCTGCTCATGACCGAGGGCAGCATCTGGAAAAGCATCCTGCTCTTCTCGGTGCCGCTCATCCTGGGCAACCTGCTCCAGCAGCTTTACAACACCGCCGACTCCATCATCGTCGGCAACTTTCTGGGCAGCAACGCTCTGGCCGCTGTGGGTTCCAGCGGCTCGCCCATCTACCTGCTCATCGGTTTCAGTCAGGGCGTGGCCGTCGGCGCAGGCGTCGTCGTGAGCCAGTACCTCGGCGCAAAAGATAAAAAGGAAACGCGCATCGCCGTCCACACCTCGCTGGCCATCGCGGTCATCCTCGGCCTCATCCTGACGGTGGGCGGCATCGCCGTCAGCCGCAGCCTGCTGATCTGGATGAACACCCCCGAAGAAGTCCTCGGCGACGCCGTGACTTATATGAAGCTCTACTTCGGCGGTGTGCTGTTCAGCGTCGTCTACAACATGGCCGCCGGCATCCTCAACGCGGCGGGCAACTCCCGCCGCTCGGTCCTCTACCTTGCCTGCGCTTCCATCACCAACATCATCCTCGACCTGGTGCTCATCGCCGGGCTGAAGATGGGCGTGGCGGGTGCCGCCATCGCCACCGACATCAGCCAGCTGGTCTCCTGTGTGCTGAGCCTCCGCTTTCTGATGAAGGTGGACGCCGACTACAAGGTGGAGCTTTCCGCCATCCGGCCCGATCAGCGGATGACCTCCCGCATCATCCGCATCGGCCTTCCCACCGGCATCCAGAACATGGTCATCTCTTTCTCGAACGTGCTGGTGCAGTCCAGCGTCAACAGCTACGGTGCCGCCGCCATGGCGGGCTTTGCCGCCTACATGAAGATCGACGGCTTCAACATCCTGCCCGTCACCAGCTTCAGCATGGCGGCCACCACCTTCGTGGGCCAGAACTACGGTGCCAGCAATCTCAAGCGGGTGAAGAAGGGCACATGGGTCACGCTGGCCATGGGCGTGCTCTACACCCTCTGCACCGGTGCTCTGCTGCTGGCGTTCCAGAATCCCATCATGCACCTGTTCACCTCCGACGAGACGGTGGTCTCCTTCGGGTGCATCGCCATGCACTATTTCTGCCCCTTCTACTTCCTGCTGTCCATCCTCCACGGCATGGCAGGCGCCGTGCGCGGCACGGGCCGCAGCGTCCCCCCGATGGTGGTGCTGCTGGTCTCGCTGTGCCTGTTCCGGGTGGTATGGATCCAGTTCGTCCTTCCCTTCTTTTCGGGCATCGAGGGCGTGTTCGTCCTCTACCCGGTGTCGTGGGCACTGGGCGCGGCGCTGATGGTCCTCTACGCATGGAAAGGCAGCTGGATGACCTACGACCATTCCTGACCGGCATCACCTTCCATTCTATTTTTCCATTCGTCTTTTGGGGCCGTCTGTGGTATCCTTTATAGGCAGAAAAAACACAGATTTCATATCGCAGGAGGACTCATGCAAGCAGTGAAACAAGCAGTTAAAACAGAAACCGCACAGCAGCGCCCCGCCGGTGCACAGATGGCCCTGCGGATCCTTCTTTCTTTCATCAAGATCGGCGCCTTCACCTTCGGCAGCGGATGGAGCATCGTTGCCCAGATGGAGCAGGAATTTGTGGACAAGCGGGGCTGGATGACCAAGAGCGACCTGCTGGAACTCATCGCCGTGG
>OHOM01000264.1_pt1 | contig 29295 bp, 30 predicted proteins | sample 1569901 | NCBI WGS metagenome assembly OHOM01 (sample SAMEA3879526, study PRJEB24766) | human gut metagenome | biome: human-associated habitat; feature: feces | place: USA | collected 1985/1987
TGCGGGGAGAGTGGAGTCCAGAGGTAGGGAGGGGGGATTCGAAACACCCCTCCCTGCCTCTGGCCCGCGCGGAGCGCATAGCCATTTGACCAAAAGAAAAAACCAGCCCCGCGCCACCAGCGCGAGAACCAGCTCAAAGAAAAAACCAGCCCTGCGCTCTGGCCTGCGCGGAGCGCAAAGCCATTTGACCAAAAGAAAGAACACAAATCCGCGCCGTCGGCGCGCAAAGAACGTAACGGATTTTACGATAATACAAGAAGTATAAGGAGGCCCACTATGTCCAACATCGTCATCATCGGCTCCGGCCCGGCGGGGGTGTCCGCCGCGCTGTACACTGCCCGTGCGGGGGTGGACACCACCGTCCTCACTCGGGGGCCGGGTGCGCTTGACCGTGCAGAGCTTATCCAGAACTACTACGGCTTCGCCGCCCCCATCTCGGGTGCGGAATTGGAGCGTCAGGGCATCGAGGGGGCCAAGGCTGTGGGCGTCAAATTTGTGACCACCGAGGCCGTGGGTCTGACCTATATCGATAAACTCACTGTAGAAACCCTCAATGGAGATTACCCAGCGGACGCTGTTATCCTCGCCACAGGTGCTTCGCGGGCGACGCCCCGCATCCCGGGGCTGGCGGGCCTCGAGGGCCACGGCGTCAGCTATTGCGCCACCTGCGATGCCTTTTTCTATCGCGGCAAAGATGTGGCCGTGGTCGGCAGCGGCGAATACGCCCTGCATGAGGTGCAGGCGCTCCTGCCGGTGGCGGCCAGCGTCACCCTCCTGCTGAATGGTGCGCCGCCGGCGGCAGAGTTTCCGCCGGAGGTGACTGTCCGGCCTGAAAAAATCGACGCCATCCTCGGCGAGCAGAAAGTCACCGGCGTCCAGCTGTCCGGCGGCGATGTGGTGGAGCTGGCGGGTGTGTTTGTGGCGCTGGGTGTTGCGGGCAGCACGGCGCTGGCCCGGAAAATCGGTGCCGCCGTGGAGAACGACCGCATCGTGACAGATGAAAAAATGCAGACCACCGTCCCCGGCCTCTACGCCGCCGGAGACTGCACCGGCGGGCTTTTGCAGGTGGCGAAGGCCGTCTATGAGGGCGCTCTGGCAGGCACCGAAGCCGCCAAAGCGCTGCGGAAGAGGTGATTTAAGATGCCGGAGATCCTGCCCATCCCCAAATGCAGCGAGCACCGCCAGTGTCTCGCCTGTGCCTTCCCCTTCTGGGACAAGCTGACCGCCGAGCAGCAGGAGATGCTCTGCCGCACCACCCGCCTGGTGCGCTATCGCAAGGGCGAGCGGGTCCACAGCCCGGTGGAGAACTGCGTGGGCATCCTGCTGCTGCGCACCGGCCAGTTCCGGGCGTATCTTCTCTCCGACGATGGCCGGGACGTGACCCTCTACCGCCTCTTTGGCGGCGAGATCTGCATCCTCTCCGCCTCCTGCGTTATGGACTCGGTGAACTTTGACCTCTACATCGACGCCGAAGAGGACACCGAGGCCTACTGCATCAGCGCAGGCGTCTTCCGCAGTCTCATGCAGCAGAACGTGGAGGTGCGGTGCTTCGCCTACCAGATGACCGCTGAGCGCTTCTCCGACACCATGTGGACGATGCAGCAGATCCTCTTCATGAGCGCCGACCGGCGGCTGGCCATCTTCCTTGCGGACGAGCTTGCCAAGATCGGCGGCGATGATGTCCGCCTGACCCAGGACCAGATGGCAAAGTACATGGGTTCCGCCCGCGAGGTGGTGAGCCGCCTGCTGAAATACTTCGCCGGTGAGGGCATCGTAAAGCTCTACCGCGGCGGGGTGACCGTGACGGATAAGGACAGGCTGACGAAGATAGCACACGGAGAGTAAAAAATGACGCCGTGCATTGCACGGCGTCATTTTTGGTGTTTGTTTCGCCACTGTTCCACGTCTGCCCACTCGGCGCGGCCTACCATATAATCGAGGCTCACCTGATAATAGTCTGCCAGTGTGATGAGGTGGTGGGTGGGTATCTCCTGCACACCCAGTTCGTATTTTGCATATTGTTGCTGCGTTGTGTTGAGGATTTTTCCGACATCCTTCTGTGTAAGGTCGGCATCCTCCCGCAGGTCGCGCAGGCGTCCATAGTAATACATCGTAAGCCCTCCTGAGAGGAACTATACTTGACATCTGATAAGATGTATTGACTTTACGCCTTATCGGATGTATTATAGAAATAAGAAGACCGGTTTATTCAAAAATAAGGAGGTAGAACGATGAAAGCTGAATTGATTAGCACGATTGTAGGCGCGGCAGCTTGTGCAGCGGCAGGCGCAGCGAAAGGGGCCAGTATCGGCATTGCCGTCGGTGGCCCCATCGGTGCAATCGCAGGCACGATTCCCTGTGCGATTGCAGGCGGTGTGATTGGTGCTTTGGGTGGTAATAACGTAGGCCATCGTATTGACGAGCGTTGAATGATAGTGAAACTCAAATAAGCGAAAAAAGGCCGTTGCTCGACATAATATATGTCAAGCAACGGCTTTTTCTTTACAGAAATAAAATTTATTCAAAATGATTGACAATCTTCGATGTGTACGCTATTATGTACATAAGGGGGCGGTAACATGACCACGACGAACATCACCAATTTCCGCAAGAATGCGTTCAACTATGTGGAGCAGACCATCAAGTACAACGAGCCGCTGAACATCAGCACGAAGGACGGCGACGCCGTTCTGCTGAGCGCGGAGGATTACAGCGGCTTGATGGAGACGCTGTATCTGGTTTCAGTACCCGGCATGAGGGAAAAAATCATGGACGGCCTGAAACAGCCTCTGGACGAATGTCTGGACGAAGATGCAGTGGAGTGGTAAATGTATAAAATCGTCTACACCAAAACAGCGGCGAAGGATGTTCCGAAGCTGAAATCTGCCCACCTGGCAGATAAAGCGAAGGCTCTGCTAGATATTATCCGGGATGACCCTTTCCAGAAACCGCCGCCCTATGAAAAACTGGTCGGAGATTTGAACGGCGCGTACAGCCGCCGTATCAATTTGCAGCACAGACTAGTCTATCAGGTCTACGAAGAAGAAAAGACCATCAAAATTCTGAGTCTCTGGACTCACTACGAGCGATAAAAAATGCCATCGTGCTTAGGCACGATGGCATTTTTGCTGTTAATGGGAATTACCCTTTACACCCCTGCTCTTCCCAGTCGCCGAAGTCGGAGACGTCGGCGATCTTAGTCGGGTCGAACTTGCCGTTTTCGTCCTTGGGGGCGACGGCGGGGCCGGCCTCCACGGGGTTCGGGTTCGGAGCCTCGGGGTCACAGACCGGGCGCTCTTCGCTCAGGTCGGGCGGAGTCACAGGCTCTGCGGCCTCAGCGGGCGCTGCCTCCGTCTCAGGGGCGGCGGGCTCCTCAGCGGGAGCGGTCTCTTCTGCCGGTGCGGCGGCTTCGGCTTCTGCCTTGGCCTCACCCTCGGCGTATGCCTCGGCGGTCTTGGCGGCCTCTGCGTCGTCCTTTTCGGCTTCCTCGGGGAACTCGATGGATTCGATGATGGGTGCGGCCTTCTCGTTCAGGAGCTTGTCCATGATGACGATGGCGGCACCGGTGGCCGCCACAGCGGCGGCAGTACCCAGAATGCGGAAGATTGCTTTCATGCCATGACCTCCTTGGTTATGCTGCAGTTAGGAGAAGGTGACAACATCGTTCAGCGGCTTCTCGGCAGGCTCCACCGACAGTGCGGTGAGCACCGGGCCTTTGCCGCGGTAGATGTTATGGAACTTATAGCCGACCTTTGCGGTCACTTTGACCCATGCCCGCTGCTCGAGGGCCTTGTAGCCGTCGTAGCTGCAGGGGAAGCCCACGAACTGGATGTCCTGTACGCAGCAGGTCATGGCGAACCGGCCCGGCACGAAACTGTTCTTGCCGGCACGGTTGGTCTGGCAGACCTGTGCGAGGAACTTGACGGTCTTGCCCGCGTACTTCTGGGGCTCGTCCTGACAGTCCATATACCAGATGCCGTAATCGTCGTCCGGGATGTCGATGACCGGGGCGTTGATGTCGAAGGGCAGGGGGTCGGGGATGTCGTCGTAAGCCACGCTGCCGTCCTTGAACTCGTAGGCGATGTCGCACTTGCGGGATGCCTGACGCACCAGCTTGTGCAGCTCCTGACGGGCGGCGTCGTTGTTGACGGCCTCGGCGCGGTTGAAGACGATGAGCTCACTGCGGGCGATCTTGTCCAGCAGCAGGCTGCGCATGGAGTTGTCGCGGGCGTAGGTCAGGGCGGTGGTGCCGTCGGCGGTGGCGATGCACTGGTAGACGATCCAGTTCTCGGGCAGATTGTTTGCCAGGTCCTGCAGCATCCACATACCGTTGTACTCGATGACCACGCGGCCTGCGTCGGCCTCCTTAGCCAGCTTTGCGAGGTTCTGGGGGTTCAGCTCAGCCTTGTCCTCGAGGTTGTAGAGCGTCACGCCGGGGAAGGCGAACTTTTTCTCATTGTACTCTTCTTCGCCCTCCTCGCAGACCAGCAGAAGGGTCTTGTCGCCGGAGTCGAAGTTGGGGTCTTCAAAGGTCTCCTGAATGAACTTGGTCTTGCCGCTCTCGAGGAAGCCCACAAACAGGTATACCGGGATCTCATTTGCCATAATCTTTTATCCTTTCAGGGTCGATCAGCAGCCGAACAGTGCGGCGATGGCCTTTTCATCCAGCTTGGAGCCGATGACCACCAGCTTGCCGCCGACGTCTGCACCGCGTGCGCGGACTTCCCACTCGCCGGGAACGTAGTCGAACTCCAGCCAGCCGTCTGCGCCGCCGTCCACGATGCCCTTGGAGCGGAGGATCATGCCGTAATTGCCGGTGTCCAGCTCGGTGAGGGCGTGCTCAATGTCAGCCTTGGAGAACTTTTTGGCCGTCTCGACGCCCCAGCTGGTGAAGACCTCATCGGCGTCGTGGTCATGATGATGGTGATGATGGCCGCAGCAGCAATGCTCGTCGTGGTCATCATGGTCGTGGTGGTGATGATGCTCATGCTCGTCTTCATCATCGTCGTGGTCGTGGTGATGATGGTGCTCGTGCTCATCCTCATCATCGTCGTCGTCATCATGATGATGGCCGCAGCAGCAATGCTCATCATGGTCATCATCGTGGTCGTGGTGATGATGGTGTTCGTGCTCCTCTTCCTCGTCCTCGTGGGCGTGCTCCTCGTTGGCCTTGGCAGCCATAGCGATCAGCTCAGCCTTGAAGTCGTCCTTGGTGGACATGGCCTTCAGGATCTGCTCGCCGGTCAGGGCGTCCCAGGCGGTGGTGACGATGGTAGCGGTGGGGTTCTTCTCACGCAGCATGGCCACAGCGGCGGCGATCTTCTCCTCGGTGGCGTTCTGGGTGCGGCTCAGGATGATGCAGCTTGCGTGGCTGATCTGGTCGTCGTAGAACTCACCGAAGTTCTTCATATACATCTTGACCTTGTTGACGTCGGCCACGGTGACGAAGCTGCTCAGCTGAACATCCAGATGCTCGGCCACGCCCTCGACAGCGCGGGTCACGTCGGACAGCTTGCCGACGCCGGAGGGCTCGATGACGATGCGGTCGGGGTGGTACTGCTCCACCACCTGCTGCAGAGCGGCGCGGAAATCGCCCACCAGAGAGCAGCAGATGCAGCCGGCGTTCAGCTCATTGATCTGGATGCCGGACTCCTTCAAAAAGCCGCCGTCGATGCCGATCTCGCCGAACTCGTTCTCGATGAGCACGACCTTCTGGCCTGCAAAGGACTCTTTGATGAGCTTCTTGATAAGGGTGGTCTTACCGGCGCCAAGGAAGCCGGAGAAAATATCGATCTTGGTCATAGTCTGAAATGCCTCTTTCTTTTATGCAGACGCCGCAAAGGCGCTGCCCAGCAGGCCCGTCGGGCCTTACAAGCAGTCCGGGCCGCTGAGTGCTGACCCGTAAAATTCCTACACTCCTATTATAACAAGGCTGTCAATGGCAAACCGGCCTTTTTGATGAGAAATTTGTAACATTTTTTGCAATTTGCTTGCGTTTTCGGGCGGCAGGACCAAAATGAACCCTGTGAATTGCATTCTGCGCCCCGGAATGATACAATAAGGGACAGCAAACCATCGCCGCCGGACGTTTTTCCGGCAGAATAAAGAAAGAAGGCTTTTTGACATGAGCATGAATACCGTTCCCGAGCGTCTGGCCGCCCTGCGCGAGGCCATGAAGGCAAACGGCGTGGACGTCTACCTCATCCCGGTGGGAGACCCGCACGCCAGCGAGTATATGCCCGACCACTACACTGCCCTGACCTACTTCTCCGGCTTCCACGGCGAGAACTCCAACTTCGTCGTCACCATGACCGAGAGCGCTGTCTGGGCCGATGGCCGTTACTTCGTGCAGGCCGAGAAGGAGATCGCTGGCACCGAGATCCAGCTGATGCGGATGGGCGAGCCGGGCGTGCCGACCGCCGAGCAGTACTGCGGCAAAGTCCTGCCCGAGGGCGGCAAGCTGGGCCTCTGCGGCCTGACGGCTTCCTGCGGTCTGGTGCGCAGCCTGCAGAAAGAACTGGACGCTAAGAAAGGCACCATCAAGCTGCTGAACCTTGAGGACGAGCTGTGGACGGAGGGCCGTCCCGCCCTGCCCGCCACCCCGGCATGGCTCCTGCCGAAGGAATATGCAGGCTTCTCCCCTGCCGAGAAGCTGGGCCAGCTGCGTGCGAAGCTCTCTGAGCTGGGCTGCACCGCACAGCTGGTGGGCAAGCTGGACAATCTGGCATGGCTGCTCAATCTGCGTGCGATGGACATTCAATGCACCCCCTATGCCATGGCCTATTGCTATGTGACCCCCGATAAGGCGACCCTCTTCATCAACACCGCCCGCGTCAGCGCCGAGGCTGCCGCGGAGCTGAAGGAGAACGGCGTGGAGCTGGCCGAGTACGACGATGTGCTTACCGTCCTCGCCGCCCAGACCGAAGAGCAGACCGTTCTGGCCGACCCCGCTTCCGTCAACTACGCCGTTTACCAGACCCTGCAGGCCAACCCGGCTCTGACCGTCAAGGACGAGGCCGACCCCCTGCTGCCCATGAAGGGCGTCAAGAACGAAGTCGAGCTGGCTCACACCCGCGAAGCTCACATCCGGGACGGCGTGGCTATGGTCCGCTTCCAGATCGAGCTGGAGAACCGTCTGGCCGCCGGCGAAGAGCTGACTGAGCTGACCATCGACGAGATCCTCCACAAGTACCGCAGCGCACAGGACAAGTTCCTGACGGAGAGCTTCGGCACCATTGCAGCTTACGGCCCCAACGCCGCCATGATGCACTACCACGCCACCGAGGAAGACCACGCAAAGCTCGAGAAGAAGGGCTTCTTGCTGGTGGACAGCGGCGCGACCTACATGGACGGCACCACCGACATCACCCGCACCTACCCGCTGGGTGAGCTGACGGAGGACGAGCGCCTGTTCTACACCTGGACTTTACAGTGCCATATCGACATCGCCCGGGCTGTCTGGCTGGACTACTGCGACGGCCATATGCTGGACACCATCGCCCGTGAGCCGCTGTGGCGCCACCTCATCAACTACCGCTGCGGCACCGGCCACAGCGTCAGCCATGTGGGCAACGTCCACGAAGGCCCCCACGCCCTGAATGGCCGCAATACCACCGTCTTCAAGCCCGGCATGATCGTCACCGATGAGCCGGGCGTCTATGAGGGCGGCGTCGTGGGCATCCGCATCGAGAATGAGCTGGAGTGCTACCACAAGGCATCCAACCAGTACGGCGAGTTCCTGGCATTCTGCCCCATCACGTTCGTGCCGATCGCCACCTCCCCCATCGTCCCGGGCGTTCTGAGCCGCGACGAGCTGGATTGGCTGAACGCCTACCACCGCGAGGTCTTCGAGAAGCTGGCTCCCCGCCTGACCGAGGACGAGCGCGACTGGCTGGCTAAGAAGTGTGCCGCCATCGGAGCGTAAAATTCCTCTAAAAGGCTCCCCTATTAGGGGAACTCCGCGACATGCCCGTGTCAGCGGGATGGAGCGGTGAGAGGTTGAATTTCAACAAAAGCGGGAGGCCCCGCATGGGCCTCCCGCTTTTCTTTAGGATGAGATCTCTGCCTTGTGCTCTTTCCAGTAGGCTTTCGCCTCATCGATGACCTTCTTGAAGGGGCCGGAGGGGTAAGTGCTCTCGGCGATGTCGATGAGGAATTTGTAGAGCTGGGGCCGCACCTGCTCATACATCCCAAGCCGGGTGTAGAGGTCCTTGTAGTAGTGGAACACCTGGATCTTGTTCTGCACCAGAGTGGCGGGCTTTATCTGGGTGTGGCAGATGCTCTGAGGGTTCTGGACATAGTAGTAGCCGGGCTGCGGGATGGACGCAAAGACCTCGGCGTACTGGATATACTGCATGTTGAACACGAGGTCTTCGGCCCAGCGCATCTCGCTGGTAAAGCGGATGTCGTGCCGGGTGAGGATGTCGCGGCGGTAGAGCTTGTTCCAGAGCACGCTGTAAAAGTAAGAGGCGGGCTTATCCATCAGGCGGCGGGCGAAGGTGTCCTTGTCGTAGACGCCCTCGGGCAGGAAACCGTATTCCCGGTTCTCCGGCGGGCGTGCAACATGCATGACGCCGAGGTCGTCCTGGATTTTTTCCAGTACCTGTTCCGGCTTCGACGCCCCGGCGGGGATGACCATGGTGTAGGGCGAGATGACGAGGTCGGCACCGGTCTTCTCTGCCGCCTCCACCAGCCGGGCGGTGTAGTCCGGGGCGATGTAGTCATCGCTGTCCACGAACTGGACGTACTTGCCGCCGGCAAGCTTCAGGCCGAGGTTCCGGGTGTCGGACACGCCGGAGTTTGCCTTGTCCACCAGCAGGATGCGGCTGTCCTTTTTGCGGAACTCCTCGCAAACGGGCAGGCTCTTATCTTTGGAGCCGTCGTTGATGACGATGAGCTCGAGGTTCTTGTACTCCTGCCCGCAGATGCTTTCGAGACAGCGGCTCAGGTGGCTCTGGGCATTGTACACAGGGACGATGATGCTGACGAGAGGCATTTCCATAGCAGTTTCTCCTTTTGTTATTTATAGCAATGATACTCCCGCCGGGCCGAAAAAGCAAGCGCCGGCGGCAGGCCCGAAAGGGGGCTTCGGAATGATATTTCATATCGCGGTGTGCAGCCCGGACAGCGTCCTCCGCAGCCGGGTGGAGCGGCAGTGTCTCGACTATTATGCCCGGCGGGACGACGCCTGCATCATCGAGCAGCTGGACAGCCCGGAGGCCCTGCTGGCCCGGGACGACGCCGGGGAGCGGTACGAGCTGTACCTCATCGAGCTGCCGTCCACGGCAGCCGCCGCGTCGCTGCGGGCAGCGGCTGCACTCCGCAGCCGGGGGCGGCGCAGCCCGCTGGCTTTTCTGGCCCACACGCCCGCCCACGCCTACAGTGCCTACCGGGTGGACGCCATGCAGTATTTATTGCTGCCTGTCCCGCCGGAACAACTGGACGCTCTGCTGGCCCGGGCCGCCGAGCCGGAGTACGGCCCGGCCATCCCGGTGGCCACGGCGTCGGGTCTGCGGGTGCTGCCCTTCGCGGACATCGAATACCTCGAGTGTACCCACCATGTGGTGCATTTCCATCTCGCCAGCGGCGAGGATGTGCCGTCCCTGTCTGTCCGGGTACCGTTCGCGCAGGTGGCCCAGCCGCTTTTGGCGGATGAGCGCTTCGTCCAGCTCCACCGCTCCTATGTGGTCAATCTGGCGGCGGTGTCCCAGCTGGCGGCGGGTGAGTTCTGGATGCAGAGCGGCGCACGGGTCCCTGTCCCCCGCGGGCGGGAGCCTGCAGCTCGCACAGCGCTGAAAGATTATCTGGAAAAGCAGTTCCGATAAAGCAATGGGGAGGCCCGGAAGGGCCTCCCCATTGCTTTATAATTTTGTCCAGTCCAGCTGCGTCCAATCCGTTATGTACTGGTCGGCAAGGCGCTGCAATTCGGGCTGATCGGCAGCGCTGGTCTCATCCTCGATGTCGATGAGGTAAAAGCCGCACTGCCTGGCCGTACGGGTGGCGTAGACAGCGTCCTCGCAGACGACGGCGTCGGCGGGTTCGCTGCCGCCCAGCCGCTCGAGGACTTCGTGGAACACCTCGGGGTGGGCCTTGCTCTTCGCGCCCTGCGCGGTGTAGAAGAACTCGAAATAGTCTGCGACGCCCAGCCGGGTGAGCACCTCTTCGCACTGCTCTGCCCAGGTGTTGGAGCAGATGCACATCCGCACGCCCTCGGCTTTCAGCCGGGCCAGCATCTCCCGGACGCCGGGCTTCAGCTCAACTTTTTTGTACAGGTCCCGGATGACCTGCCGCATGGCAGGCTCGTAGTCCCGCAGGGTCAGGGGCAGATCGTAGGTGCGGATGAGATATTCCGCGCCCTCCACCATCCCCATGCTCAGCAGAACATCGTGGATGCCGGGTCTTGCGGTGCGGCCATAGCGGCGCAGCAGCTCCAGCGGTGCGCCCTGCCACACCACGGTCATGCTGTCGGTGAGGGTGCCGTCCATGTCGAAAATCCATTGCTTGCGGTGCATCTGTCGTCCTCCTGAATCGTTCTGGCAAGGTGAATTTATTATAGCACATTTTTTGTTACAAAAACAGAGAGAAATCTCCCGGGAAATATGCTATAATCTAGGCAAAACCGGAACACATCAAAGGAGGCAGAAAACATGGCGCAGAACAACACCCCTGTAAGGGCGCTGGTGCTGGCGGGCGGAGGCGCCCGCGGCAGCTATCAGGTGGGCGTCTGGCGGGCGCTGATCGAGCTGGGCTGGCGGCCCCAGATCATTACGGGTACCAGCGTCGGCAGCCTGAACGGCGCCATGTTCGCCCTCGACCTCTACGAGACGGCCCGGGACATGTGGCTGACCATCCGCAGCCAGGATGTGATGGAGCTGCCCGCCGAGGATGCGCCGCTTTCCGAGCTGCACGCATTCCTCAAAGACGCTGTGACTCAGGGCGGCATGGACGTCACGCCGCTGGAAGAGATCGTCGAGCGGGTGCTGGACGAAGATAAACTCCGCAAAAGCCCCATCCGGCTGGGCCTTGTGACCGTGGAGCAGAAGACCCTCAAGGCCCGGGAGCTTCCGCTGGAAGACATCCCCGAGGGGAAGGTGAAAGACTACCTGCTGGCCTCTGCAGCCTGCTTCCCCGCCCTGCGGGCCCACACCATCGACGGGGTGTCTTACCTCGACGGCGGCTACCGGGACAATATGCCCACCGCGCTGGCCCAGAAGATGGGCGCAGAAGAGCTGGTCTGTGTAGACCTGGAGGGTGTGGGCATCACCCGCCCCAACCGCACCGGCCTGCCCACCACCCTCATCCGAAGCTACTGGGAGCTGGGCGACATCCTCCACTTCGAGCCCGCCACTGCCCGGCGGAACATCGAGCTGGGCTACCACGATACATTGCGGGCCTTCGGGCGGCTGCGGGGCTGCGCCTACGCTGTGGACAGCGGGGCTGAGAGCAGCGCGGATGCCGCCGCATTCCATGCGGCCTTCGAGGCCGTCCAGAAGGACGTGCGGGAAAAGCACCCCTCCACCCTGACGGCAGACGCTGCTCTCCTGCTGGCAAAACTCTCGGATGCAGAGCTTGCCCCGCTGGAAGCCGCGGCCGAGGACGTGGGCGTAGACCCCGCCCCCTACTACACCACCCGTACTTTGGGAGAAGCTTTCCTTGCAAAATGCGACTTCGAGCGCCTTAGGAGCTTCGAGCCGCTGTTCGAGGGTGAAGTAGGCCCGGCGCAGGCCGCGCGGGCCGCTCTGCTGCCCAACACCTTTTTGCAGGCACTGGTCTGCCGGGCGCTGACCGGCAGAGTGCCGCCGGAGGAGATGGAAACATGAAGGTATATAAGGGCTTTACTGCATCGCCCGGCCTCGTGCTGGGTCAGGTCAGCCGGCTGGACCGCCCGCCGCTGGTGTTCGGCGAGGGGCCTTTCCACCCCGAACAGGAAAAGCAGGCGCTGGAAGACGCCATCAAGGTCGCTCAGCAGGAGCTGGACGAGATGGCCGGCCGCGCCGCGCCCTCGGAGCAGGCCATCTTCCTGTTCCAGAGCATGATGCTGGAAGACGAGGGCTTCATGAATGAGGTGGCTTTCCAGATAAAAGCCGGCGTTGGTGCCGCCGAGGCGATGGACCGTGTGGGCCGCCGCTACGCCGCCCAGCTGGCCGCCATGAAGGACAACGCCTACATGCAGCTGCGGAGCGTGGACATCCTCGACGTGACCCAGCGCATCACCAACATCCTCTGCCACCGGCTCCGCAGCTGGCTGGCCCTCGACCACCCGGTCATCCTTGCGTCTGACCTGCTCATGCCCACCGATCTGTTCAGCGTCCCGGCGGGCCGCATCCTCGGCCTCATCACCGCCGAGGGCAGCGGCCAGAGCCATGCGGCCATCATCGCCCGCTCGCTGAACATCCCGGGCATCACCCAGGTGGGCGAAGATTTCCTGAAAGACTGCGACGGCCGCGAGGTCATCCTGAACGCCACCGAGGGTGAGTGCATCCTTGACCCGGATGCTGCCGCCCGGCAGAGCGCCATCACCTGCATCTGCGAGATGCAGCGCCAGAACGAGGAGCTGAACGCCCAGCTCGAGCTGCCCAACCGCACCCGGGACGGCGAAGAATTCGAGCTTCTGGCCAACTGCTTCGGCCCCGAGGACGTGGGGACCGCGATGGAGTCCGGCGCGTCCGGCGTGGGCCTGCTGCGCAGCAGCTACATGATGATGCCCGGCCACGCCATGGACGAGCAGGAGCAGTATCTGTTTTACACCTCCTGCCTCGCCGCCGCCAGGGGCAGGATGGTGACGGTGCGCACCTTCGACTTCGGTGCCGACCGCACCATGGCCGACGCCTATCAGGGCGTCCAGTCCTCCAAGCTGGGCCTGCGGGGCATCCGCAGCAGTCTGCGCAATCTGCCCCAGATGGCAGTTCAGATCTGCGCCCTCATGCGTGCCGCCACAAAAGGCCCGCTGCGGGTCATGTTCCCCATGGTGACAGACATCGAGGACTGGGATTCCGCCATGCAGGTGGTAGACCACTGCCGCCGCAAGCTCACCGAGCGGGGCGTGGAGTTCGAGCCTGACCTCCCCTTCGGCGTCATGCTCAGCGTACCCGCCGCCTGCATGACGGCAGAGGACTTCACGGCCCACGGCTGCCGGTTCTTCGTCATCGGAACCAACGATTTGACCCAGTACACCCACGCGGTGAGCCGGGAACTGGCCATTGCCGAGCACTACTATCGCCCCGCCAGCCCGGCCATGAAAAAGCTCATCGCCATGGTGGTGGACGCCGCCAGGAAAGCGGACATCCCCGTCACCATCTGCGGCCTCGCCGTCGGCAATGCCGTCAACGCGACCCAGTATCTCCGCCTCGGCCTGCGCAGCTTCTCCATGAGCCCGCAGAACCTGCTGACCATCAAAAAGGCCCTGCGGGATGCAGATGCAAGATAAAGAAAAACGGCGTCCCACCTCGGCGGGACGCCGTTTCTCATGTCAGAAGTTACTCGAGGTTCCCCGTCAGGGTCATGACGGCAGAGACAACGGCCAGCGGGGCCGTCTCACAGCGGAGGATGCGGGGGCCGAGGCCAACGGTCTTTGCGCCGGCTTTTGCGGCCATCTCAGCTTCCTCGGCGGCAAAGCCGCCCTCTGCGCCGGTGATGATGGCGATCTTCAGCTTTTCGCCATCGGCGGGCGTGGCCTCAGCCAGCAGCTGGCGCAGGGGTGCGCCGCCGCACTCGTAGCAGAAGAGCACGAGGTCATACTGGTCGAGGCTGCGGCAGACGGCCCCGAAGTTGGGCAGCGGAAGGGCCACATCCGGCAGGATGCCCCGGCCGCACTGCTTGGCGGCTTCAAAGGCGATGCGGTTGTAGCGCTCGTTTTTCTGCTCTTCCTTCTTGGGCGCGGCCACGCAGTAGCGGCTGAAAAACGGGACGAAGTGGTCACAGCCCAGCTCGACGCCATGGCGGATGACCTGCTCCAGCTTGTCCTGCTTGGGGTAGCCCACCAGCAGGGTGACGTCTACGGTGGGCTCTGCGGCGCTGGGATAGCCCGGCTCCACGCTGAACTCCACCGTCTCGTCGCCGAAGCCGGTGATGGTGGCAGTATACTCGACGGCGCTGCCGTCGCAGAGGATGACGGTGTCCCCCAGTCTGCCCCGCATCACGCGGGAGAGATGGTGGGCGTCGGCCCCCCGCAGCACGGCGGTGCCGTCGGAAATTTCAGTGGTAAAATAACGGTGCGGCATATTTTTTGATCCTTTACATCTTAGGCTCTCCCTTTGGGAGAGCTGGACGCGAAGCGGCCTGAGAGGGCAAGCCCGTTGAAAAATTCACACTTTTTTGCAGACGATGCACTCCCAGCCGCGCTTCTCCTTCACTTCCAGCACGGCGAGGCCGGCGGCTTCCAGCGCAGCGATGACCTCATCCTTCCGGCTGTCGATGATGCCGCTGGCGATGAAGACGGCGTCGTCGGCCATCAGGCCGGGGACGGCGGGGGCCAGGGACATGATGGCGTTGGCCACGATGTTGGCCGTGATGATGTCGTACTTGCCGCTGGCCTTGTCGGACAGATCGCCCACGAGGACGGTCAGCTTGTCGGCCACGCCGTTGAGGGCGGCGTTCTCGCCGGCGGTGCGGACGGCCACGGGGTCGATGTCCACGCCCTCAGCCACGGCTGCGCCCAGCTTGAGGGCTGCGATGGCGAGGATGCCGCTGCCGGTGCCGATGTCCAGCACCCGCTCGCCGCCCTTGACCCGCTCGTCCAGCACTTCGAGGCAGAGGTTGGTGGTCTCATGGCCGCCGGTGCCGAAAGCAAGGCCCGGGTCGAGGATGAGCTTGACGCGGTCGGTGTCGTAGTCCTGCCAGGACGGCACGATGGCGAGGCGCTGGCCCACGTCCATCGGGTGGTAATACTTGCGCCAGCCGTTCTGCCAGTCCTCCTGCTCCAAGCCCTCGGTCTCAGAGGTGTAGGGGATGCCTGCGGCCTCCATCCGGGCCGCGATGAGGGCCAGCGTCTCCACCGGCGAAGCGCCCGGCTCGAGGTACATGTGGATGATGACGGTGTCCCGGGGCTTGTCCAGCAGCTCCTGCTCGATGAGGTCCACGTGGGCGATCTGCTCCACCTGTTCCTCGATGTCGCTGTAGTCTTCGATATAAATGCCGCCCTCCGCGATCATGGTGGCCACGGCCTCGGCGGCCTCGGCGTCGGCTTTGGATACGGTCAGGCGAATATCAGTCCATTCCATAAGGATGCTCCTTCCGTGTATTGGGGATATACTGTCTTTATAGTACCCGATTCCGGCCCGGGATGCAAGCTCTCGGGCCGAAAGATGCCCGAAAAGGCTTTCTTTTTTCCCGGCAGTATGTTAATATGGTGTTGTACCCGGACTGGGTCCGGGCGGCTTCCTGTCGGAAGCGCCCGCCGCATCGTTCCCCAAAGGAGGAATTATCGTATGTTTTTGGGAATGGATATTTACAGCTGGATCGCCGCTATCGTCATCGCGCTCATCGTCACATTCCTGCCTATCACGCTGCCGTTCAAGATCGTTCTCGCCATGGTGGCCATGGCCTGCTTCTATTTTGGACGCAAGTATTATCACAACCATAAGAACGGCGGGGCCGAGACGCCCAGCATGAGCTCTGCCGAGAGCGAGGCACTGGCCTCCGGCATCCTGAAAGCCCTCGGCGGCAAGGATAATATCGCCAAGGTGGACTACTGCGCCACCCGCCTCCGCTTTGAGGTACACAGCTACGCCTCCGTGGACGAGGCCGCTGCCAAGGCTGCAGGCGCAGAGGGCGTCATCCGCCCGGCCAAGAACGCCTGCCAGGTGGTCATCAAGGGCGATGTGCAGGCCGTGTACGATGCCCTGCGCAAGCAGCTGTAACGAAGAAGCTGTTTCCTTACGCAAACAGCTTCTCGAACACCGCCGGGAACGGGCCGCTGCGCCCGGCCCGGCGGTATTTTTATCGGAAAGGAATTTTGATATGAAGCCCCAGATCTTTACGTGGAAAAAACTCACCGCCGACGAGCTGACGCGGGTGTATCTGGACGAGATGCGCCGCGACTTCCCGCCCAGCGAGCTGAAACCCCTGAGCATGATACTGAACAGCGAAGCCGTCGGCATGGCCCACACCTGGGGCGTGTTCGAGGGGGAGACGCTGGTGTCCTATCTGCTGATGGTGCAGCCTATGGGCTGTGAAGTGAGCCAGCTGGACTATTTCTCCGTCCTGCCCGCCTACCGCAGCACCGGCATTGGCGCAAAGCTGCTGGCCGCTCTGCCCGCCCACGAGGAGGGCGCAAAGGCCATCCTCATCGAGGCCGAGTGTCCCGAGAAGGCCGACGACGAGGCCATGGCCGTCCGGCGTCTGGGCTTTTATGCCCGCTGCGGGGCCGTTGACACCGGCTGGACGGAGCATCTTTTCGACGCATGGTTCCGGGTGCTGGTCCTGCCCGCTAAGGGTGAGACGCTGGATGCAGAGACGGCCAACAAAGAGCTGGCCGACTGCTACAGCCGGGTGATGGGCGCGGACAAGTGGCGCAGATATGTCCGGCTCTACCGCCCGGACGGCACGGAAGAGAAATTCTGATTCGATCATAGGCTCTGAAAGGCTGCTTTACGTTCTGTGAAGCAGCCTTTTTTGCACCCTTCAGCGGGCGGGATGCACAAAGGTCAGCGGCTATTTTTGACAGTTTGACCGGAAATGTAAAATCGAGTGTCCTGTTTTCCACACCGACTTTACCAGAGGATGACAGCAGCGCAAAAACACCGCACAAAGCTTTACCTGCATTTTGCGCTGCCATGGTCGCAGCTGGGTGGGTGGTGCGCTACAATAAAGGCGTCCCAAGAGAGATACAACAAGGAAAAGGAAAACAGCCCGGCCAGAACAAAAGGGCCGGCCCAGTTGAAGGAGATATTATTATGAAAAAGATCACTCGTCGTTCGTTCCTGTCCATCTGCGGCGCTGCTGCCGCTGCTGCTGCCCTGACCGCCTGCGGCGGTGCAGCTTCTTCCACTGCTGCCTCTTCTGCCGCCGCATCCAGCACCGCAGCTTCCGCTTCTTCTACGGCTGCGCTGTCCGGCAATGTCGCCACCGGCGGTTCCACCTCTATGAAGAACGTCATCGCCGCCCTGACCGAGGGCTTCGCTGAGCTCGAGCCGGATGTCACCATCAGCTATGACCCCACCGGTTCCGGCGCAGGCATCACCGGCGCTGCCGATAAGACTCTGGACATCGGCCTTTCTTCCCGCGCCCTGAAGGCTGACGAGACCGGCGTCACCGGCACCATCGTAGCTCTGGACGGCATCGCCATCATCGTCAACAAGGACAGCAAGGTCGAGGACCTGACCGTTGACCAGCTCAAGCAGATGTTCACCGGCGAGATCACCAACTGGTCCGAGGTCGGCGGCGACGACGGCGAGATCGTTCTGGTGGGCCGCGAGGCTGGCTCCGGCACCCGCGATGGCTTCGAGAGCATCGTGGACGTTAAGGATTCCTGCAAGTACGCGCAGGAGCTGACGGCTACCGGCGCTGTCATCAGCGCTGTGGAGGCCAATCCTCTGGCCATCGGCTACGCTTCCCTGTCTGCCATCGGCGACACCGTCAAGGCTGTGACCGTCGGCGGCGTGGAGTGCAGCGAGAAGACCGTCAAGGACGGCAGCTATGAGGTGCAGCGTCCCTTCGTGTTCGTCACCAACGACTCCGTCACCCTCTCTGCTCAGGCTCAGGCGTTCTTCGACTTTGCTGCCAGCACCGACGCTGCCGACCTCATCCGCACCGCAGGCGCTGTGCCGGTGAACGAGTAACTTTGTGAGGGATCCCTCAGGTGTTTTTATGAAAAAATTCGAGCTTCCCCGCACCCCGGCCCAATGGCTGGAAGCTGTCATGAACGCCATCTTCTTCCTCTGCGGCATCCTCGCCGTGGGCTGCGTGGCTGTCATTACCATCTATATGTTCCTGTCGGGCCTGCCCGCCATCGGAAAGATCGGCCCGCTGAAATTCCTCTTCGGCACCGAGTGGGCCTCCACGGCGTCGGAGCCGAAGTACGGCATCCTGCCCTTCGTGCTTTCGAGCATTTACGGCACCCTGGGTGCGTCCCTCATCGGTGTGCCGGTGGGCCTGCTGACAGCGGTGTTCCTCTCGAAAGCGGCAGCTCCCGGCGTGCGCAATGTGGTCGTCACGGCGGTGGAGCTGCTGAGCGGCATCCCCAGCGTGGTGTTCGGTCTGCTGGGTATGCAGGTGCTGGTGCCTGCGGTGGCGAAGGTGTTTGGCAAGGCGTCGGGCGCCTGCCTGCTGTCGGCCATCGTGGTGCTGTCCATCATGATACTGCCCAGCATCGTGTCCGTGTCGGTGACGGCCCTCAACGCCGTGCCGCCCGAGTATGAGCAGGGCAGTCTGGCACTGGGTGCGACCGATACGGAAACGTGGTTCAAGATCAGCATCCCGGCGGCCAGGAGCGGCATTGCAGCCGGAATCGTTCTGGGCATTGGCCGCGCCATCGGCGAGGCAATGGCCGTCATGATGGTGGCCGGCAACAGCCCCAATATGCCGGACAGCCTCTTCCGCAGCGTCACCTTCCTGACCACGGCCATCGCCAAGGAGATGAGCTACGCCAGCGGCCTGCAGAAGCAGGCGCTGTTCAGCATCGCGCTGGTGCTGTTCGTCTTCATCATGGTCATCAATGTGCTGCTCAACGCTGTGCTGAAGGGAGGAAACAAGGATGAAAAGTGACTTCTCCCCCTCCCGCCGCGCATGGAACGTCATCATGACCGCGCTGGTCTGGGCGGCGGCAGTGCTGGTCATCGCCCTCACGGTGGGCGTCATCGGGCTGGTACTGGTGCGGGGCATCCCCAACATCAGCTGGGAATTCCTTTCCACCACCGCCAGCGTCCTCAAAGGCACCGACGGCATCCTGCCCGCTATCCTCAACACGTTATATGTCATCCTGCTCACCCTGCTCATCGTCCTTCCGCTGGGCGTGGGCGCGGCAGTTTACCTCACGGAGTACGCCTCCAACCGGAAGCTCATTGAGGTCATCGAGTTCACGAATGAGACGCTGGCGGGCATCCCCAGCATCATCTACGGCCTCGTGGGTATGCTGGTCTTCGCCCAGACCATGGGCTTCAAGACCTGCCTGCTCTCCGGCAGTCTGACGCTGGTGGTCATGAACCTGCCCACCATCATCCGCACGACGCAGGAGTCGCTCAAGACGGTGCCGCAGGGCTACCGGGAGGGTGCTCTGGGCCTCGGCGCGGGCAAGTGGCACATCATCCGCACCATCGTGCTGCCCTGCAGCATCGACGGCATCGTCACCGGCTGCATCCTGGCCGTGGGCCGTATCGTGGGTGAGAGCGCGGCCCTGCTCTTCACCGCCGGTGCGGCGGAAGTTATTGCAGGCAGCATCGCCAAGGCGTACACATCCAACGGCGCGACCCTCTCCGTCCTGCTCTATCTGCGGGCCTTCGAGGACGGCGACTTCGCCTCCGCCTGGGGCATCGGCGCAGTGCTGCTGGTCCTGGTGCTTCTCATCGACCTCGCAGCCCGTCTGGCAAAAACAAAGCTCAAACAGAAACAGTAAGGGGTATTTTATGGATAACAATATGCCGGTCATCTCGGCAAAAAATCTGAACCTCTGGTACGGCGACTTCAAGGCCCTCAAGGGCATCTCGCTGGATGTGGGCGAACAGGAGATCACTGCCCTCATCGGCCCCTCGGGCTGCGGCAAATCCACCTTCCTCAAGACCCTGAACCGGATGAACGACCTTGTGCCGAACGTCCGCATCGAGGGCGACGTCCGGCTCCGGGGTGAGGATATTTTCTCAAAGGAGATGCAGCTGACCGACCTGCGCCGCCGCGTGGGCATGGTCTTCCAGAAGGCGAACCCCTTCCCCATGAGCATCTACGACAATATTACTTATGGCCCCAAGCTCCACGGCGTCCGCAATAAAGCGGAGCTGGATGAGCTGGTGGAAAGCTCCCTGCGGGGCGCTGCCCTCTGGGACGAGGTGAAAGACCGCCTGAAAAAGAGCGCGCTGGGCCTCTCCGGCGGCCAGCAGCAGCGCCTGTGCATCGCCCGGGCTCTGGCTGTCAAGCCCGAAGTCCTGCTGATGGACGAGCCCACCAGCGCCCTCGACCCCGGCTCCACCATGAAGGTGGAAGAGCTGATGAGCGAGCTGAAAAAGAACTACACCGTGGTCATCGTCACCCATAACATGCAGCAGGCGGCCCGTATCAGCGACCGCACGGCATTCTTCCTGCTGGGTGAGCTGGTGGAGTGCGGCCCCACGAGCGAGATTTTCAGCACCCCGAAGGATAAGCGCACCGAGGACTACATCTCGGGCCGCTTCGGTTAAAAAGGAGGGTTTGCGATATGAGCACACGCACACAGTACGAAGCCGACCTCGCGGCTCTGAAGGGATCGCTGGCCAAGATGAGCCAGCTCTCTGCCGACGCGGTGGAAGATGCGCTGGAAGCCCTCTGCACGGCGGACGCCGAGGAAGCAAAGGGCATCATCAAGGGCGACACCGAGGTCAATCGGATGGAGCGGGACATCGAGCACCGCTGCATGACCCTGCTGCTGCGTCAGCAGCCGGTGGCAGGTGATCTGCGCTTTATCTCTGCTGCCATGAAGGTGGTGACAGACGTGGAGCGCATCGGTGACCATGCCGCCGACATCGCGGAGATCGTCCCCCATCTGGCCGGTGTCCGCAAGGCGGGCGACCCTGCCGTGAGCAGGAGCATTGAGATGGGCCGCAAAGCCCACAAGATGCTGCAGGACGCCATGGGCGCCTTTGCGGCAGAAGATGAGGCGGCGGCAAAAGCCGTCATCGACGCCGACGACGCGGTGGACTACGACTTCAACAGCATCAAGCGGATGCTGGCGGCGGAGATCGCCGCCGACCCCGGCAAGGTGGACGCCGCGCTGGATGTGCTGATGGTCATCAAGTACCTCGAGCGCATCGGCGACCACGCCGTGAACATCGCCGAGTGGGTGGAGTTCCTGCGCACGGGCCGGTATCACCACGAGAAGATGTTCTGAGTTCTGTTTTCCTCTTTTTCTTTTCCTGAAAAGCTGCTGCCCGAGGCGGGCGGCAGCTTTTGCTTTGTCGAAACCCCGTCTGAAAAATTTTGGAGTTTTTTCTTGTCTTATGCAATTTCCGGCCCGGCTGCGCCGTATTATAGGCAGAAGCCTCCCAACAGAGGGATGCTTATGAGACCTGAGCGCGGCCCGGCTCCGACATCCCCCCTGTCCCCGGCTGCGCCGCAACGGAGGATACCGATGAACACCAAGAATTTCCCGCTGGAAGCCTACGGCGCGGCCGTCAGCCGCGAAGAGCTGGTGCAGGCGGCTTTGGATGAGATCACCAAGAATTACCGTGAGGCCAGCCTCTCCAATGTGGCCCGCAGTTACGGCGTCTCTCTGGCCTATGTCAGCGAGTGCGTCCGGGCGCAGACAGGCCGTACTTACAAGGAATTGCTCCAGAAGCACCGGATGGAGACTGCCGCCCGCCTGCTGCGCCGCAGCGACTGGAACATCCAGCAAATCATCACCTATGTCGGCTACGAGAACACCAGTTATTTCTACCGCCTGTTCCACGAGCGGTACGGCCAGAGCCCCCGTGAGTACCGTCAGAGCCGCGCGGCCCGCACCCGCACACCGGCCTGACCTTTGAGCACACCGCGAAAAAAGACGTCCCGTGTCTGCGGGACGTCTTTTGATGTCTTAAGATGGAAAAACGATGCAGAGTGTGTTACAATAAAAGCCAGACCTGCAAAAATGTGGGAGTGCGCTGCGGCGCACGGAAAGAGAAGGTGGAAACGGAATGTTTCGTGGAGCACGGCGCTCTGATCTGGAGCAAATTTTAGAGATCTATGCCCATGCCCGGAAAACAATGGCGGATTCGGGCAACCCGACCCAGTGGGGCGACAGCTATCCGCCGCAGGAGATGCTGGAAGAAGACATCGACTCCAACCGGCTGTTCGTCTATATGGTGAACGGCCGTCTCGAGGCGGTGTTTGCCTTCATCCTCGGGCCGGACCCCACCTACGCGAAAATCGAAGACGGCCAGTGGCTCAACGATGAGGTGCCTTACGGCACCATCCACCGGCTGGCCTCGGCAGGTGACCGCAGGGGCGTGGCGTCTGAGGTCATCGCATGGTGCCTCGAGCACTGCGAGAGCCTGCGGGCCGATACCCACGCCGACAACAAGATCATGCAGCATCTTCTCGAGAAGAACGGTTTTGCCCGCTGCGGCATCATCCATGTGGAAGACGGCACGCCCCGCGTCGCCTATCAGAAGCTGTCGGCCACCGTACACATGCAGGAAGAATAAGGAGGGACTGGCATGAAGATCACACAGGTAAAGCTGGGCCGTATCTCGACCCCGCTCCGCGTCCCCTTCAAGACAGCGCTGCGCACCGTGAGCAGCGTGGAGGACGTCATCGTTGAGCTGCACACCGACACCGGCGCGGTGGGCTACGGTGAGGCACCTCCTACCGGCGTCATCACCGGCGACACCACCGGAGCGATCATCGGCGCTATCCGTGACCACATCGCTCCGGCCATTCTGGGCCGCAACCTCGACGAGTTCGAGGATCTGACCGCCGCCGTGCAGAAGGCCCTCGTCCACAACACCAGCGCCAAGGCTGCCGTGGATATGGCCCTGTGGGACCTGCTGGGCCAGAAGTACAGCGCCCCGGTCTACCGGATGCTGGGCGGTGCGCGCAGCAATATCGTGACGGACATCACCATCAGCGTCAACCCGCCTGAGGAGATGGCCCGGGACGCCCGCACCGCCATCCAGCGCGGTTATGACTGCCTGAAGGTCAAGGTGGGCATCGACCCGGAGCTGGACGTGGCCCGTCTGGCCGCCGTCCGCGAGGCCGTGGGCAAGGACGTCAAGCTCCGCATCGACGCCAATCAGGCGTGGAATGCAAAGCAGGCTGTCCGCATCCTCGACCAGATGCAGGAGAAGGGCCTGGACATCGAGTTCGTCGAGCAGCCTGTCCCTGCGGCTGACCTCGAGGGGATGCAGTACGTCACCCGCCACGCCAGTGTGCCGGTGCTGGCCGATGAGAGCGTGTTCAGCCCGGCGGATGCCCTGCGCATCATGCAGACCGGCGCAGCCGACTTTGTGAACATCAAGCTGATGAAGTGCGGCGGCATCACCAACGCCCTCCGCATCGCCTCGGCGGCAGAGGTCTACGGCGTGGAGTGCATGATCGGCTGTATGCTGGAAGCCAAGATCTCGGTCAACGCAGCCGTGGAGCTGGCCTGCGCCAAGAAGATCATCACCAAAGTGGACCTGGACGGCCCGGTGCTCTGCAGCGAGGACCACATCCTCGGCGGCGCGGTCTTCGACGAGAAGAATATCACCGTTTCGGATGCACCCGGCATGGGCATCCAGGGTTTCGTCCCCGGCAAAGTGACCTATCTGGACGACTGAAAGATCAGAAAAAATAAATAAGAATGACTACCCCCCGGCAGACGAACTCTGCCGGGGGATTTTTCTGCCCTGAGCGGTGAAATATTTTAATTGTGTATTTCTATGACGCACACATAAGGCGGCGCGGAGGAAGGCTGAAAACGAAAAAATCTGCCGAAGCAGCCCGAAAAATTCACTGAAAACCTTTGACTTTTCTTCCGTGTGTGCTATAATAACAACTGTCTTTGGGTAAGAGACAGGAAAAGTGTGCGTCGAGGACGCACAAATACAGAGGAGTGTTTTATATGATGAATGGTGCAAAAGCCATTGTGAAGAAGTACAATGAGGTCAGCCTCATCCTTCGCATCGTCGTCGGTCTGGTCATCGGCGCGGTGCTGGCGCTTGCGGTGCCGGGTGCAGGCTGGGTCGGCGAGCTGGGCAGCCTGTTCGTCGGCGCACTGAAGGGCATCGCTCCGGTGCTGGTGTTCGTCATCGTGGCGAGCGCGCTGGCACAGGGCAGCTCCAAGCTGGACCGCCGCTTCGGTACGGTCATCTGGCTGTACATGCTCACCACCTTCCTTGCGGCTGCGATCGCTTCGATCACCAGCTTCATGTTCCCTGTGTCGGTCGTTCTGGCAGACGCTGCGCAGTCGGATGTGGTGCCGCAGGGTCTGGGCGAGGTGCTGGGCACCCTGCTCACCAACTTCGTCGCCAACCCTGTCAGCTCTCTGATGAGCGGCAACTACATCGGCATCCTGTTCTGGGCCTGCATGTTCGGCCTTGCCATGAAGAACATCGGCTCTGACACCACCAAGAAGTTCCTCGCCGACACTGCCGACGCTGTGTCGCAGGTGGTGCGCTGGATCATCAATCTGGCGCCCTTCGGCATCATGGGTCTGGTGTACACCAACGTGGCCGGCAACGGTCTGGCCATCTTTACCCAGTACGGCAAGCTGCTGGCCCTGCTGGTGGGTACCATGCTCTTCATGGCGTTCATCGTTTCGCCCTTCATCATGTTCCTCTATCTGCGCTGCAACCCGTATCCGCTGGTGTTCCGCTGCCTGAAGGAGTCCGGCCTGACCGCTTTCTTCACCCGCAGCTCTGCGGCCAACATCCCCGTCAACATGGCCCTGTGCGAGAAGCTGGGCCTCGATAAGGATATGTATTCCGTCTCCATCCCTCTGGGCGCTACCATCAATATGGATGGTGCGGCGATCACCATCACCATCATGACGCTGGCTGCGGCCAACACGCTGGGCATCCCCGTGACCCTGCCTGCCGCCATCGTCCTGAGCGCCATGTCCGCTCTGGGTGCCTGCGGCGCTTCCGGCGTGGCCGGCGGCTCTCTGCTGCTCATCCCCATGGCCTGCTCCCTGTTTGGCATCTCCAACGATGTGGCCATGCAGATGGTCGGTGTCGGCTTCATCATCGGCGTGATCCAGGACTCTGTGGAGACTGCGCTGAACTCTGCCGGCGACGTGGAGTTCGCCGCGACCGCCGAGTATCATCAGTGGCTCAAGCAGGGCAAACTCCTGCCGGACTTCCTCCGCAAGTAATAGGCAAAACAAAATGGCTGGGGCCGCGAGGCCCCAGCCGTTTTTCATGTGCGGAATTTGAAGTTCTTGAGGATATTGTTCAGGCTGCGCTCGATGTGCTTTGCCATTTCCTTCTGGGCGGCCTTGGCATCCTGTTTCTGGATGGCCTTGAGGATGTCAATATGCTCCTGAGTGGACTTGATATAATGGTCCAGCTTCGGGGAGGCAATGCCCACGCTGGGGCCGTTCCAGAGACTGGACAGGAATTTGTAGAGCCGCTCGTTGTCTGCCGCTGTCCAGATGGCGGAGTGGACGGCAAGGTTCAGCTCTTCGTATTCCTCCGTTGAAACGCTGTCCATATGGCGTTGCAGAGCTTCCAGCTTTTTGATGTAGTCGGCGGCGTCCGGCATCCCCCGCTGGGCGGCGCGCTTTGCGGCCTCCGATTCCAGCAGGATGCGCATTTCGTAATGGTCGGTGATGTATTTCTCGTCGATGGTCTTGACGATGGCGCCCCGGTTCATCCGCAGCTCGATGAGGCCCTCGGCCTCCAGAGTCTGGAATGCTTCCCGCACCGGCGTGCGGCTGACGCCCAGCCGCTCGGCAGTCTCGGTCAGGCTCAGTTCATCGCCGCTCTTGTACTCGCCGGAAAAGAGCGCTTTTCGCAGGATGGCGGTGATCTGTACCCGAACGGGCATGGCTTTTTTTAAGCTGTCCATAGTGTGGTGTGCCTCCATAGGATCTGAAATCCCGGCTTTTCCGGACGGAAAGACCGGGATATTATTATTTTTCTATTTAAGAATATCATTTCCGAAATATCGTGTCAAACATTTTAGAAATGGAATATCGTATACGATATTCGTCGTTCTCCACAAAAAAGATGTCTGAAATTTAGAGATAGCGGAGAAAGCGGCTCATCCCTCTTGAAAACAGCGTTGAAACGTGGTACTGTAGAGCCACCGAAAAGAAATTGTATACGATATTCAAAATTTAAAAAAGAGAACGGGAGGATTCCACCATGCACGCCATCGAAAAAATCTTGGCCAAGAACAGCGGCAGAGCCGAGGTCCACACCGGCGAGATCGTGACCGCCAAGGTCGATTTTGCCGAGATCAACGACCTCTATCTCCAGACGGTCTATTCCTTCTACGAGATGGGCGGCGAGAAGGTCTGGAACCGGGAGCGGGCGGCTTTCGTCTTTGACCACTACGCCCCCTGCCCCGACATCAAGAGCGCAGCAAACCACAAGGAGATGCGCGAGTTTGCCAAAAAGAACGACCTGCGCTTCCACTTTGACACCAACTGCGGCGTCTGCCATCAGGTCATGCCGGAAGCCGGCGTCATCTACCCGGGCATGATCGTGGTCGCCACCGACAGCCACACCACCACCCACGGTGCTTTCGGTGCGATGGGTACCGGCTGCGGCGCCACCGATATGGCTACCATCCTGATGACCGGCGAGCTGTGGTTCCGTGTGCCGGAGATCATCGAAGTCCGTCTGGACGGCGAGGCGCAGAAGGGCGTCTACCCCAAGGACGTCATCCTCGAAGTTCTGGGCCGCATCCGTGCTGACGGTGCTGTGTATAAAGCCATCGACTTCACCGGCAGTTACGTCGAGAAGCTGAACGTCGCAGGCCGCATGACCATCTGCAATATGGCGGTCGAGATGGGCGCCAAGACCGCCTATATGCAGCCCAACGCCGACGTGCTGAACTACGTGGATAAGCGTGCTGTCCGCCCCTACGAGGTGCAGTTCACCGACCCCGATTTCCAGTACGAAGAGAGCTATGTGTTCGATGTCTCCAAGATCGAGCCGAACCTTGCCTGCCCCAGCAGCGTCGAGAATGTCCATCCCCTGTCTGAGGTGGTGGCAAACGGCCCCATCAAGCTGAATCAGGGCTACATCGGCAGCTGCACCGGCGGCCGCGTGGAAGACATCGCCATCGCTGCCAAGATCCTGAAGGGCAGACACATCCCCGAGTATACCCGTCTGATCGTCGTTCCCGCTTCCAACGAGGTCATGCAGGAGTGCATGAAGGCCGGCTACATTCAGGATCTGATGAATGCCGGTGCTACCATCACCACCCCCGGCTGCGGTGCCTGCCTCGGCGCACATGAGGGCATCCTTGCTCCGGGTGAGGTCTGCATCACCAGCACCAACCGCAACTTCCCGGGCCGCATGGGCTCCACCGAGGCTCTGATGTACCTTGCCAGCCCGGCCACCGTTGCCGCCAGCATGGTGAACGGCTGCATCACCGACCCCAGAGATTTTCTGTGAGATTTGAAAAAGGAGGAACATTCTTATGAACAGTGAGATCACTGGAAAGATCATCGTCGTGGGCGACAACATCGACACCGACCAGATCTACCCCGGCTGCTATCTGGCCCTGACCGACCCGAAGGAGATCGGCAGCCACTGCCTGAGCGGCGTGGACGTGAACATCGCCGCCAACTTCCCGCAGGGCGGCATTGTGGTGGCAGGCCGCAACTTCGGCTGCGGCTCGTCCCGTGAGCACGCCCCCATCGCCTTGCTGAACATGGGCGCAAAGGCGGTCATCGCAGATTCCTTCGCCCGCATCTTCTTCCGCAATGCGGTCAATCTGGGCCTTGTTCCGGTCATCTGCAAGGGCATCAGCCAAAAGGTAAAAGAAGGTCAGACCCTGACCCTCGACTTTGTCAAGGGCGTCGTCACCGTGCAGGAGACCGGCGAGAGCTACCCCTGCGAGGCACTGGGCGAACAGGCCATGAAGATCCTTGCCGCAGGCGGCATCAAGCCTCTGATGCGCGCCCGCTTCGCAAAAGAAAAAGCAGAACAAAAAGCAGAGTAATGTGACGCGTGGAAAAATCTGGAGAAAAGAGTTAGAAGAGTTATAAGAAGTGTAAATTGAAGAGAAAGATACGGGGGCAGTTCGTGAGGAACGGCTCCCGGGAGGAAAAATTATGCCAATGGAACTTGTTTTTGTGATCGGAATGGCGGTCCTTCTGATCCTGTGTATCAAAGTCAAGGCAAATGCATTCATCTCTCTGCTGGCGACGGCGCTGGTCATGGGTATGCTCAGCGGCATGAGCGGCGCGGACACCGTCAGCGCCATCACCAGTGGCTTTTCCGGCACGGTCAAAAGCATCGGCATCGTCATTATTTTTGGCATCATGCTGGGCAACTATCTGGACGCGGCCAAAGGTACGAACCGGATGGCCTATGATGCGGTGAAACTGGTCGGCCAGAAGCGTGCAGGCCTGGCAATGGCCATCACCGGCTATATCGTTTCCATCCCCGTCTTTTCGGACGCGGCCTTCGTCATCCTGACCCCGCTGGTCAAGGCTATCCACAAGAAAACGAAGATCCCTCTTGCCATTCTGGCCGTCAGCCTCTCTGCCGGTCTGCTGTCCACCCATGTCTTCGTGCCTCCCACGCCCGGTCCTCTGGCCGCGGCGGGCCTTCTGGGCATCGACATTGGCCGTGCCATCCTCTACGGCGCATTCGGCGCAGTGTTCATGACGGCCGCAGGCTGGATCTTCGCGGAGCTCTACTTCCGTAATAAGCCCGAAAGCTACTATACATTCCGGGACGAAGAAGCGCAGAAAGAGGACGAGGCTACCCCGTCCATCGACGATGACAAGGACCTGCCCGGCACCTTTGCCAGCCTGATGCCCCTTGTCGTGCCTATTGTGCTCATCCTGCTCAACACCACCTGCGGCATGATCCTGCCTGAGGATTCCCCCATCCTGTCCATCGTTTCCTTCGTTGGTGATTCCAACATCGCTCTGGCCATCGGCGCAGTCCTGTCCATCATCACCCTGGGCAAGCGTCTGGGCGGAAAAGCTATCATCGACATCATGGACAAGACTCTGAAGGACGCCGGCCCCATCGTGTTCATCACCGCAGCGGGCGGCGCACTGGGCCAGGTACTTAAAGTTTCCGGCGCAGGCGACAGTCTGGCACAGATGGTGCTGAACACCGGTCTGCCCTTCATCCTCATTCCCTTCGTCATCTCCGGCCTGCTGAAAGTCGTGCAGGGCTCCGGCACGGTCGCAGTGACGACGGCGGCAACGCTCTGCGCTCCCATTGCAGCCAGCCTCGGCCTCGACCCCATCCTTATCTTCCTGGCTTCCGGTGCGGGTGCCCGTCTGTGCTGCCACGTCAACGACAGCTATTTCTGGGTCTACACTAACTGCATGGGCTTTGATATGAAGACGGGCCTCAAGACCCTGTCCATCAGCAATCTGTCTATGTCGCTGGGCGGCTTGCTTGCCACCTTTATCTGCAGCCTGTGGCTGTGATAAAAACAGCATTCTCCTAAGCCTTTTTCCACGCTCATTTTCTCCAACCAAAAGCAGCTCAGCCAAAAACAGACCGTGCCGCCGGG
>OHOM01000325.1_pt1 | contig 24808 bp, 20 predicted proteins | sample 1569901 | NCBI WGS metagenome assembly OHOM01 (sample SAMEA3879526, study PRJEB24766) | human gut metagenome | biome: human-associated habitat; feature: feces | place: USA | collected 1985/1987
TTATCCTATATAGCGCTTACCCGCATTTCATGCGGCCGGAACGGTTGATCGAGCATATGAGCGACTTGCTCGTGCCCGGCGGTAAATTGGTTATCTGCCACAGCGAGAGCAAGGAAAAGATCAATACGCACCACCATCGGCACGCCGATCGATTATCGCTGCCCTTGCCCCCGGCCCGAGAGGTGGCGGCATTGATGGAGCCTTATCTTCTTCCGCTCGTCGTAGAGGATACCGAACAGCTTTACATCGTTTGCGGAAAACGTTTATCCTAAACTAATTATATATGGACAGAAAAACTAACTTAATTCCGGCATTGCTTCTTTCCGCCCTTTCGCTTTACGCCATGGAAGACGTGAAAGTAACGCAATTCCAGCACGCAGGCCCGTTCACGGTCAACAAGCCGATCCTAGCGGACAGCCTCAACGTAAATGGCAAGCCTTTCGAGGCGAAGAATCTATTAAAAGCGACCTTACCGTTCGAGCAAACGCTTGCGAACGCCACGGTACTCGACGCTGACACGGCAGGCGCGATCACCTTCGCCGCCCCGCGAAAGGGATATGCCTTGCATCTATTCTCTTTCTTCTTGAACAGCGACCGGTACGTAAAAGGCACGCTCGATATATCGGGTCCCGGGGCGTTCGAAGTATTCGTCAATGATAAACCGGTCGGAGCCTCTTCCGAGTTGGTGATGGAACCCCGCCGCTATCAAGTAGTCGTTAAATACCTGACAGCGGAAACAGACACTTGTCCTCCCAGCCTAAAGGCTACCTTCAAGAGCGAGGCGGAAGCGAAAGTCGTAGCTTCCTTGAACCCGGAGAAACGCTACACCCTTCTGAATATCCTAGAAGGAAAGGATTTCCAAGGCGTAAGTGTCTCCCCGAACGGAAAGTATGCCTTGGTAAAATACGTCAACCGGTTCCCGGAGGGCAAGAGCGAATCGTACGGGCAATTGATGGATGCCGCTACGGGACGGGTCTTATTGCAAGACGGAAGTTTCTTGACAACCGCCAAATGGATGCCTAAAAGCAATCGATTGTATTACACCCGCACCGGTCTGGACGGTACGGAGTTGGGAAGGTTCGTCTACCTACCAACAAACGGTATTAGTCCCGAACCTTCCGAAAGGGCGGTTCGTATTCACCCCCGATGAGTCCACGCTTCTCTATACCGTAGAAGAGGAAGGTCCCAAGGAAGGGACGGACTTGATCCGTGTATTAGAGCCGGCAGACCGTATCCCGGGTTTCCGTGACCGCTCCTTTATCTGGCGGTATGACTTAAAAACAGGTTTGTACGAGCAACTTACTTTCGGGCATACGGACACTTATATCAATGATATCAGCGCTGATAGCCGCTATCTATTGTTCAGTACCAGCGACCGGGTGTACACCTCCTTGCCGCACTCCCTGGGCTCCCTTTATAAATTGGATTTGCAGACCATGGCGATCGATACGATCTGGGAGAAAGCCCCGTACGTAAACCAAGCCGCCTTCTCGCCCGACGGTAAACAGTTATTGGTAGCCGGGGCAGGCGACGCTTTCGACGGGATCGGACGAAATATCAAGCAAGGACAGATCTCCAACTCGTACGACGGGCAGTTATTCCTATACGATCTGGCAAGCCGTAAAGCCTCCCCTCTCACCAAGGATTTCAATCCGAACGTGATCGATGCCGTATGGAACCGCTTCAACGGGCAAATCTATATCCTCTGTGAGGATGAGGATTATCAACGGATCTATACGTGCGACCCGGCAAACGGAAAGATCAAGCAAGTAGCCGCCTCCGAGGATATTATCATGTCGTATGCGTTGGCCGACAACGCCCCGGTTCTTTTCTATTACGGACAGAGCGCGTCCAACGCCAACCGCCTTTACGCTTACGACCTGAAAGGTGGAAAGAACCGCTTGGTGTATGATCTCTCGCAAGATAAATTAAAAGATATCGCCTTAGGCGAGGTACACGACTGGAACTTCAAGTCGGATGACGGTACGACGATCCAAGGTCGTTATTACCTACCGCCTCATTTCGATCCGAATAAGAAATATCCGATGATCGTTTATTACTATGGCGGTACTTCCCCGACGAACCGTGCGCTGGAGATGCGTTATTCCATGCATATGTACGCCGCTCTCGGATACGTGGTCTACACCTTGAATCCGAGTGGAACAACGGGCTTCGGACAGGAATTCGCCGCCCGCCATGTGAACGCATGGGGCCTGAAGACCGCCGATGAGATCATCCAAGGCACCAAGCTGTTCTGCAAGGAGCATTCTTTCGTGAACGAGAAGAAGATCGGTTGCATCGGTGCCAGCTACGGCGGATTCATGACACAATACCTACAAACCCGTACGGACATTTTCGCCGCCGCTATCAGCCATGCCGGTATTAGCGCGTTGAGTAGCTATTGGGGAGAAGGTTATTGGGGATATGGCTATTGCTCCGTAGCGAATGCCGGCACTTATCCTTGGAACGCCCCGGAGTTCTTTACCAAGCAAAGCCCGTTGTTCAACGCCGATAAGATCAAGACCCCGCTCCTGTTGCTTCACGGCAACGCCGATACGAACGTACCCATCGGGGAAAGTATCCAGATGTTCGCCGCCTTGAAGATCCTAGGGAAAACCGTGGAATTCGTGCAGGTGGATGGCGAGAATCATGGTATCGTAGGTTATCAGAAGCGTATAGGCTGGCAAAATACCATCTACGCATGGTTCGCCAAATGGCTGAAAGACGAGCCGGAATGGTGGAAAGCCTTATATCCGGATCGTACTTTATAAGAATATTTATTTGAACGAAAGCGTCTGTGTCTCCCGCAAGGGAATCGCAGGCGCTTTATTCGTTTGCCCAACCCCGGCTGTCATCCGGATCAGCTCCGTTTACGAACGGTAATTTTGATACAAAGATCCGTAATATATATACATATACTTGAGATAAATCCGAATATCTTTGTGATGTCAAACAATAACGATATCCTCATGAAAACAAAAGCAATCGCACTCTTCCTGCTAGGCTTCATACCAGCCTTCGCACAAGATATTTCTCAACCCGCCCCAGAGAAGAACTTAGTCCGCCTATCCAAGATCACGGTCGATCCCGCCCAGTTGGAGCGTTATAACGCCTTTCTGAAAGAAGAGATCGAGGCTTCCATGCGTCTAGAGCCGGGTGTTCTTACACTGTATGCCGTATCGGAGAAAGAACATCCAAATAAAGTAACCATCCTAGAGATTTACGCGGATCAAGACGCTTATAAAAACCATATCCAAACGCCCCATTTCCAGAAATACAAACAAGGAACATTACAGATGGTGCAAGAGTTGGAACTGGTAGATAGCACGCCCCTGATCCCCGGACTAAAGATAAAATAAAACAAGAATCCCCGCTTTCCGGCACGAAGCCATCTAAGCGGGGATTCCATATATCCATGAAAATCTAAATTACTTGTTATTCGATCATTTGATATTCGGATTCAATTTATGCCATTCGGAAATAGCGGGAAGCACGCCCATAGCGATCACCTCGTCACGTAAAGCGCAAAGGTGCTTGTAGCTCTTCTCCAAGGCAGCCTCTTCTTCCGGTGTACCATGCACCTCTTTCAACGTTACGCCGTCTTTCGTAATCGAGGTCTCCCAAGCCATCATGATATGATCGAACTTACCGTTTGATACATAAGCGCCAGCCGGCCAACGGAACGGTTTACCACCCATTGCCGCAGCGATCATCTCGATAGATACATACGATGGGCTTTGGAAGGAAGAACGGCCACGCAAGGCGATAATGTTCGCGCCACCCTTCGTAACCTTTGTCTGTATCTCCGCCCATTGATCTTTCGTCAAGGCATCCGTACCGATAAGCTCAGTTAAAGGTTTACCATCCACTTTAGCGGTAGAGGCGAAAACAGCCATTTGCTCGCCATGACCGCCATACGTACGACAATTCTCAACCTGATCCATAGAGATACCGAAATGTTTTGCCAACTCACTGCGTAAACGAGTAGAATCCAATGCGGCCAACGTCGTAACCTGAGAAGGTTTCAAGCCGGAATACAATAAGGTAATCAAACCGGTAATATCCGCCGGGTTAAAAATAACCACGATATGCTTTACGTCCGGGCAATAAGCCTTTACGTTCTTGCCGAACTCCTCGGCGATAGCGGCGTTTCCTTTTAGGAGATCCTCACGGGTCATACCTGCCTTTCTTGCGGCACCACCGGAGTTAACGATATATTTAGCGCCAGTCAAAGCCTCCTTGATGTCTGAGGTAAAAGTGATGTTTACACCCTCGAAACCACAATGGAATAATTCCTCGGCAACTCCCTCCAAACCCGGTGCGTAAGGGTCGTACAAACAAATGTTGGAAGTTAGTCCCATCATAATAGCGGTCTGTGCCATATTAGAACCGATCATACCTGCTGCGCCGACAATCGTCAGCTTCTCGTCTGTGAGTGTTTTCATAAGAAACCTTGTTTTTAAATGTTTATTTTTCTTTTCGACACAAAGATACGAGATTGAGAACTCTTGTCCTAATCATAAAAACGAATCCCCCATAAATAAAAGTTATGAATAGCGTCTCTATGATTATTCCAAGATTATCACGTACCTTTGTATTATGAAAACATTTAAACTAGACAATTGGTTGCCCACAACGAAGAAAGAAGTCGAGGCACGGGGATGGGATTACCTCGACGTGATCCTTTTCTCGGGAGACGCCTATGTGGATCACCCCTCTTTCGGGGCGGCCGTGATCGGTCGTGTATTGGAAGCGGAAGGATTACGGGTAGCGATCGTACCGCAACCGGATTGGCGGGGAGATTACCGGGATTTCAAGAAGCTCGGCGTTCCCCGGCTTTTCTTCGGTGTATCCGCCGGTGCCATGGATTCAATGATCAACCATTATACTGCCAATAAGCGATTACGCAGCGACGACGCCTATACGCCGGACCAACGTCCGGGAATGCGCCCGGATTATCCGAGCATTGTCTATACTAAAATACTGAAAGAATTGTATCCGGATGTCCCCGTCGTATTGGGTAGCATCGAGGCCTCATTACGCCGGCTTACGCATTACGATTATTGGCAAGATAAGCTATTACCGGGAATCCTTGCCAGTAGCCCGGCCGATTTATTGATTTACGGCATGGGCGAGAAGCCGATCAAGGAGTTGGTGCGCCGCCTAAAGTCCGGCATTCCTTTCAACGAGATCAAGGACATCTGCCAAACGGTTTATCTGGCAGACAAAGAGGATGCGAAAGACGATGATATCGTGCTCTTCTCACACGAGGAATGCCTAAAAGATAAATTGAAACAAGCGAAGAATTTCCGGTATATAGAAGAGGAATCCAACAAATACAATGCCTCACGTATCTTGCAAAAGGTAGGAAAGCAAGTGATTGTGGTGAATCCTCCCTTCCCTCCAATGACGGAAGCGGAGATAGATGCTTCCTACGACCTTCCCTATACCCGCTTGCCGCATCCCAAATATAAAGGGAAAGTGATACCGGCTTTCGAGATGATCAAGTTCTCGGTGAATATCCACCGGGGTTGTTTCGGAGGATGCGCGTTCTGTACCATATCGGCGCATCAAGGGAAGTTCATCGCCTCCCGAAGCAAGGAATCGATCTTGAAGGAAGTGAAAGCGATTACCGAAATGCCCGATTTCAAAGGATATCTAAGCGATTTGGGAGGCCCTTCCGCCAATATGTACCGTATGAAAGGGAAAGATGAGCGGATTTGCGCCAAATGCAAGAAACCGTCTTGTATCTCCCCCGTCGTTTGCAAGAACTTGAACGCGGACCATACGCCGCTACTGGATATCTACAAAGCGGTAGATAGACTTCCCGGGATCAAGAAGTCGTTTATCGGAAGCGGTGTACGCTATGACCTGTTATTGCACCGTTATGCGGATGAGTCTTTAAACAAGGCAGCTCAAACCTATACCGAGGAATTAATCGCCCTCCACGTATCCGGCCGTTTGAAAGTGGCCCCGGAGCATACGCAAGACGAGGTGTTGAAACAAATGCGTAAACCGTCTTTCTCGCAATTCGGACAGTTCAAGAAGATATTCGATAAGGTAAACCGGCAATATGGGTTGAACCAGCAACTCATCCCCTATTTCATTTCCAGCCATCCGGGATGTACCGAGGCGGATATGGCGGAGCTGGCGGTGATCACCAAGAGCTTGCATTTCCAGTTGGAGCAAGTACAAGACTTCACGCCTACGCCGATGACATTGGCTACGGAGATGTATTATACCGGATATCATCCTTATACGTTGGAGAAAGTATATACGGCCCGCTCAAAAGAACAAAAGTTGGCACAACGCCAGTTCTTCTTCTGGTATAAACCCGAGTCACGCCGTCAGATCATGCAAGTATTGCAAAAGATGGGACGAAAGGATTTGATTGAGAAATTATTCGGACAGAGGGGTGACATGAATCCCGCTCCCAGAAAAAGAAGATAATAGGCTTTTGAGATTAGCTGTATCGATGAATTACGAGAGTAGTCGCATCGTATCACGGGAGTATTGATGGATAACGAGAGTAGTCTCGACAAGTGATGAGACTACTCTCGTTATTCCTTATGATTATTCTTTCACGGCGATCACCTCGATCTCTACCAAACCATTCTTCGGCAGTGTCTTAACGGCTACCGCCGAACGTGCGGGAAACGCACCTTCGAACTGAGAGGCGTATACCTCGTTCATAACGGCGAAGTCGCCCATATCCGCTAAAAATACGGTTGTTTTTACGACATCATTGATGCTATAACCTGCCTCTGCCAAGATAGCGTGAACATTCTTGAACGCTTGGGCGGTTTGTTCCTTTACGGATCCCTCAACGAAAAGTCCCGTAGCAGGATCGATACCCAGCTGTCCGGAAGCGAACAGCATATTGCCTACTTGCACCGCTTGGCTATACGGACCGATAGCGGCGGGAGCGTTTTTTGTAGCGATAACTTTCTTCATTTTCTTCTTTAGTTTATATACATATTATTATTGTTGCTCGTTCATACGTTGGCGAACCACCTCGTACACCAGAATGGAAGTGGCTACAGATACATTCAAGGAGCCAATCGTTCCGAATTGCGGAATCTTTACCATATTATCGCAGATGCGCAAGTTCTCCGGAGACACACCCGTATCCTCCGCTCCCATCACGATCGCTACCGGTCCTTCATACTTCACCGCCGTATAATTCTCCGCCGCTTTCTCGCTGGCGGCAAATACCTTCACCCCGCTTTGCTGCAAGAAACGGATCGCTTGGTTGATACTCTTCTCCTTACAAACCGGCAATACATGCAAGGCGCCGGCAGAGGTCTTGATCGCGTCGGCGTTTACCGAAACGCTTCCTTTTGCCGGAATCACGATCGCATCGACTCCCGCACACTCGCAGGTACGGGCAATAGCGCCGAAATTACGCACGTCCGTAACCCCATCCAGCAATACGATGAAAGGATCTTTTCCTTGCTCATACACAAAAGGAATGATATCTTCCAAGCTCTGGTAGGTAACCGCCGACATAAAAGCGATCACCCCCTGATGATTCCAAGCGTTCAGCCGGAACACGTTGTACCGGTATCTCACGGCCTCTCAGTACCTCAAATAACTCTTTGGATAGATCCCCTTGTAAATCCCTTTTCACAAGGATCTTATCTACCTCCTTATCAGCCTGTATAGCCTCAATCACGGCACGAATGCCGAACACCATCTCGTTTTCTTTCATACTTTATATAACGCAAAACTATTAATTTCACAAATGTAGGGATAAATAATCAATTCTTCAAACCTTCAGCCTTCGCATAGCATTCCCGGCATAAAGGCTCGTATTCGGATTGTTCCCCTAAGAAGACCCGTTTATCATTTCCCACGATACGATGGGATACGTAAGCCAAACGTCCGCATTTCACGCAGATGGCATGCACTTTCGTCACCTCATCGGCGATAGCGCATAACTCCGGCATAGGACCGAAAGGAACTCCCTTATAGTCCATGTCCAACCCGGCCACGATCACCCGGATACCGTTAGCGGCCAATTGATTGCACACGTTTACCAATCCCTCATCGAAAAACTGGGCCTCGTCTATCCCCACCACATCGATCTCGGAAGTGAACAATAGGATACTGGAGGAAGAATCCACCGGAGTAGAAGGAATCGAATTACTATCGTGCGAGACCACGTTATCCTGCGAATAACGGGTATCGATCGCAGGCTTGAAAATCTCCACCCGCTGCTTGGCGAATTTAGCCCGTTTCAAACGGCGGATAAGCTCCTCCGTCTTACCGGAAAACATGGAACCGCAAATCACCTCGATCCGCCCTTGTCCCGGATACTGGAATATATGTTCTTCTGAAGGCAATGTCATTACTTTCTCCTTTTTTGCCGGCAAAAGTACATAAAAAAGCGGAACCGCGGAAGTTTACTCACCGTATCACCGGTTCTAATTGTCACTGCACAGGCGTTGCAGTGGGCATTGCCTATAGTGATACACGGTATAAGGCATCCATCGTCCGCCTCGTTATAAATTAAGGTTGGGCCGATCTATTTTCCAGTTGAGCGACGGTATCTTCCGGTTCAGTAAAAATCCGCCTTATTCCTTCATCCATTGCCTCTATTTTTGCCCGGTAACAAATAACTAGGTATATCTTATGAGAAGAATTTCATACATCCTGCTTCTGGGCATCCTTTTATCGGCATGCCAAAAGAACACAAAGTCCGAAGGCACGAACTTACCTGTCGAGGTGATCTCTCCAATAAAAAAGACAGAGACCGGCAGAAGTCGTGAATACACCTTTTTATCAAGGCCCTACAATGAGACGGTCCTATCTTTCCGCATCAATGGCCCCGTCTTGAATTTCGACTTACGGCCCGGACAAGCGTTCTCCAAAGGCAGCACGATCCTCTCGATCGATAACCGTGACTTCTTGATTCGCAAGCAGCAAACAGAGGCGCTCTATTCGCAAACCAACCAAGAGTATAAACGGATCGAGGCCCTTTACAAAAAGAATAACATCTCCGGAAGTAATTATGAGAAGGCGAAAGCGGATTTCCTTGTTGCCAAATCCAATTACGAGACCGCCGTCAACGCCCTAAGCGATACCCATCTGTCCGCCCCTTACGACGGATATATCCAAAATATCCATATCGAACCTTTCCAAGACGTGAAAGCGACCGAGCCGATCCTTACCTTCATAGAACTGGACAGGCTCAAGATCGAGACCTATATACCAGAGGAAGTCGCCTTACACTTATATGATAAAGAAAAACAGAAGCTATGTCAAATAGGAATCCATTTCGATACGGCTCCCGAACGGACAATCACCCCTTCCGATTTATATGTGTCTAAAAGTACGACAAACAATAACCTCTCTTATCTGCTGACTGCCATTGTCCCTAATCCAGATATGGAATGGCTGGGTGGAATGAGTGGAATCCTCTCGATCGACCTACCCAAAGAAGAGCGGTCTCAAAATCTATGGCTTCCCTTAACGGCTATCTGTCACCGCCCCCAAAAAGGAGATTATGTATGGGTGGTCAAAGGAGACAAGGTAAACTCCGTTCCCGTCAAACTCGGTGAGCAAAGAAATAACCAGATAGAGATCGTGGAAGGAATCACGGAAAATGACCTTGTCGTATTGACAAGGCAACGTTTCCTTTCCGAAAATAGTACCGTAACCATCCAAAAATAAGTAAGATGCAAAAATTCATCAAATATTTCCTGAAAAACAAAGCGGTTACATGGCTCCTGCTAGTCCTGATCTTGGCAGGGGGGCTGTTCTCTTACGCAAAGATGGGAAAACTGGAAGATGCCCCGTTTACGATCAAGCAAGCCTTGGTACTTACCCCTTATCCCGGCGCCTCCCCCTCGGAAGTTCAGTCCCAAGTGACGGATGTGCTGGAAGAAGCCATTCAATCCTTAGGCGAGTTATACTATCTGAAGACAGAGAACCGGGCTGGACTTTCCAAAATCACGGTCTACGTGAAAAAGGAAATCCGGGCTGATGAGATGCAGCAGTTATGGGATAAACTACGCCGGAAGGTAAACGACGTACAAAGCAAATTACCTTCCGGAGCGGGAACCTCCATCGTCAATGATGATTTTGGCGATGTATTGGGTGTTTTCTACGGATTGACCGGAGAATCTTATACCTACCGGGAACTGGAGGATCAAGCCAAACTGATCAAAGACGATTTACTGAAAGTAAAAGACGTGGCAAAGGTAGAGATCTACGGCATACAAACTCCCGTAATCGATATCCGGATAAACCCCACGATCTTATCCAATCGGGGTATTACGACAGCTGATATCAAACGGGCGTTCGACGGACAGAATAAAGTGGTAGACGCCGGGAGTATTCGCAACGGGGACACTCGCATACGTATCGAATCCACCGGTAATTTTTACTCCTTGGATGATATCCGTAACCTTACGATCGTATCTCATTCCGGCGAGCATTTCCGGCTAGGCGATATCGCCCGTATCGAAGAGGGTTACCAGACTCCGCCCCAAAACTTCATGCGCATCAATAACAAGCAAGCGGTCGGTATCGCTATCTCTACCATACCGACCGGGAACGTGGTCGATATGGCCAAGGCCGTGAAAAAGCGTATTCAATCATTTTCGGAGACCATGCCCAAGGGTTTTGAGCTCACCTCCATATACGACCAAGGATATGAGTCTGCCGTGGCCAACCAAGGATTTATCTTGAACTTGATTATCTCCGTCGTGACCGTAGTAGCGATCTTATTGTTCTTTATCGGTTTCAAAAACGGCCTTTTGATCGGTAGCGGATTGGTTTTCTCTATCTTCGCCACTTTAATTGTCATGTTCGCCAACGGGATCGCCTTGCAACGAATGTCTCTTGCCGCTATCATCATCGCGATGGGTATGTTGGTAGATAACGCCATCGTAGTATCGGACTCTGCCTTGGTAAATATGCAACGAGGCATGCGCAAACGTATTGCGATCATGAGGGCTTGCTCATCCACCGCCCTGCCTCTACTGGCGGCTACGGCTATCGCGATCCTCACGTTCTTGCCCATTTACTATTCACCGCATATCACGGGCGAATTACTTTCATCCTTAGTGATCGTGATCGGAGTATCCTTGATGTTCAGCTGGGTGTTCGCGCTTACGCAAACCCCATTCTTCATCCAAGAGTTTGTACGGCGCCCCAGACCGGACGAGTTAACAGGGGAATTATTCTCCGGAAAATACTATGATTATTTTCGGTCTTCCCTACGCCTTGTCATCAAATACCGATACGCTACAGTAGGTATCTTATCCGTTCTATTGGTTATCTCCGCATGGAGTTTCCAGTTTATCCCGAAAGTGTTCGTGCCTTCGCTCGATAAGCAGTATTTCACTTTAGATATGTGGCTACCGGAAGGTACAGCCATCGAGGAAACCGATCGATACGCTACTGATATGGCCGAATCCATCCAAGAATATTCGCAGACGGAAATGGTTTCCTCTTATATCGGACGGACACCGCCCCGTTATTATCTATCGAACGTTAGCTTCGGTCCCCAACCAAACTATGCCCAATTATTGGTAAAATGTAAGACATCCGGAGAGGCCCGGGAATTGCATGCCTTGCTACAAGACTCTATTCGCTTAAAATATCCGGAACCGCTCATCAAGGTGAACAAGTTTGAGTTAAGCCCGCTTACGGAAGCCTTGATAGAAGCCCGTTTCCTCGGACCGGACCCGGCGGTATTGGACTCTTTGACCGGAGTAGCTATCGACATTATGCGAAGGAACCCGAAAGTAGCCGATGCCCGGAATGAATGGGGTAATATGACCTATATGATACGCCCGGTATATGATCCGGTAAAAGCCGGTTCCTTAGGTATCACCAAGGCCAATTTGATGGAATCCGTCAAATCCATCGAGGAAGGTACGGTTATCGGGATTTACCGGGATGAGGAAAAGAAAGTCCCGGTCTTATTGAAATCGGAGACGAGCGGAATCAATGATCCCCATTCATTAGGCGATTTCTCGGTCTGGAATGGAGAGAAATCCGCTCCTTTGTCGCAAGTAACCCAACAAGTAACCTCTACATGGGAATATCCGCAGGTCAAGACCTACAACCGGCAATTGTCTATGGCAGCGATGTGTGGCGTGAAAAACGGTTACACCATGTCTGAGGTACACGGTGAGATTCGGGAAGAGATCGAGAAAATGAACCTGCCCCAAGGATATAGCTTCTTCTGGGATTCACAATATAAAGACCAGACGGAGGGATTACAAGCCCTTGTCAAATTCTTCCCGTTGGCTTTCTTGATGTTGGTTGTTATATTGGTCGCTTTATTCTCCAATTTCCGTCAACCGATAATCATCCTTTGCGTGCTCCCTCTCTCCTTAATCGGGGTAGCGGTCGGTATGTTACTTACCGGGTTCGATTTCGGCTTTTTCCCGATCGCCGGATGGTTGGGACTCTTGGGTATGATTATCAAAAACGTAATCGTATTATTAGACGAGATTAACACGCAACGTCGTAACGGTATCTCTCCATACGACTCGATCATAGAGGCAACCATCTCAAGGACTCGCCCGGTCTTGATGGCGGCTACCACGACTATTCTAGGAATGGTGCCTTTACTTTTCGACGTAGCGTTCGGTGGAATGGCGGCGACTATTATCTTCGGACTCACCTTCGCCACCTTACTTACGTTATTCGTAACCCCGACGTTATACGCATTGTTTTACCGGATTCATTCACCTCATAAATAAACGATAAAAATGGACAAAGTATATATTATCAGCGGTCTCTTATCCTTCCTATCCTTCCCGTTAATCGCACAAAACAGCGATTATCAAGCGCAATATAGGGAAAAAGTCTTGGAATACAACCAAGACTTGAAAGCAGCGGGATACAACGAGGCCATGAAACAGGAAATGATCAAATCGGCCCGTGCGGATTTCAAACCGAAACTCTCGGCGAAAGGTAATTTCAATTATACCGGTAATCCGCTAGAATTATCGATTGATTTGCCATCTATGAGTTCCCCCCTTTATTTTCAAGGTAAAGATCTGAAATATGGGGCGACTCTCTCCCTATCACAACCGATTTATACCGGAGGCGGCATTCGTGCCAACTACCAAAAAGCACGGAAGGAAAAAGAGTTGGCATCCAATGAATCCAATCGTATAAAAAGCAATACCCTACACGACGCCGATATCTACTATTGGAACGCGGTAGCCCAACACGAGCTGGTTTTCGTGGCACAGGCATTTCGTACATCTATACAGCAACTGGTAGAGGTCGTACGCCACCGGGTAGAAGTCGAATACATCGATCGAAACGACCTTCTTATGGCGGAGGTAAAACTAAACGACGCGGATTTCCAGTTATTGCAAACTCGTGATAACGCCGAGATCGCACGTTTAGCCCTTAATTCTTTCGCTGGTGTAAACCCGAGCGATACCTTGCCGATCGATCATTCCGTAATCGCCCTCAAACAATTTATCCCTTTATCGGATGAGATAGATAACGCGATAACCAGCAGGCCGGAATACCGGATCGCCCAAAACAAGATCGAGTTACAGGAATCATCCCGGAAAATAGCGGATGCCCGTTTCTTACCCCAATTCCATATTGGAGTAGATGGAAGTTATTCCTCACCGGGCTATAACTTCAAATCCAACCTAGATCCGAACTATGCGATCTACGCCAAGTTCAGTATCCCGCTCTTCGAATGGGGAAAACGTAAAAGTACCCGCAACGCTTCCTCGTACGCCATCAATATGGCTCAACAGAATCTCAGCAAGGCGCAAGATAAGATCCGGCTGGAAATACAAACCGCCCATTACAACTATAAGCAAGCTATCGATAAAGTCAAACTAACCGAGAGCTCATTATCAAAAGCATCCGAAAGTGAACAAATGGCCATGGAGCGTTATAAGGAGGGGAATGTTTCCATCGTCGAGGTTATCAACGCTCAACTATATCATCAGCAAGCTCAGGTTAATTATATACAATCCAAACTAAACGCACAGATGGCGAAGACGGATTTCGAACGGGCAATTTATTATCTTCGCGAAAAAGAATAGGTCATGAAAGAAATATCATACGGGAAATCGGCATGTATCCTTTTGTTTTCGGCATTAGGGGTCTTTTCCTATTTCTTGCTGTTATATCATACGGAGCTACAAGAGCGCATCCCCGATATAAAGATCTCATTGATCGCTTTGTCCATCACGATAGCGGTATTCAACCTGTTCGGTTTCAGTTTACTGGTCAGCAGTAATTGGATGGCTACCAATTACCCATTGTATTATATCGATAAGAGCCGGATGTTATGGCATTATCTGCTGGTAGCGATCCTATTGCTACTTATGAATTGTACCCTGTTTATCTCGTTGAAATGGATCACAAGCATTGGCGATCCTTTCGTGATCCGGGCAAAAGGGGCCGGTTTAGTAATAGCCGTCTGGTTCGTGGAGATGATCATTTTCAGCCTTCTCTTGATTAATTATTCGATGCGTTATACATTGAATTTATATAAGGAGAAACAAAGATTGGAAGCAGAATCTATACAAGCTAAATATACCGCTCTCCAAAGCCAGCTAAATCCTCATTTCCTGTTTAATAGCTTGAATACATTGATAGCGGAGATAGAGTATGATCCATCTACGGCGGTCAAGTTTACGCAGCATCTATCCGAGGTATACCGTTACGTGCTCCGCCAGCAACAGTGCCAGATCGTCTCTTTAAAAGAGGAGCTTGATTTTCTGGATTCCTATATATTCCTCCATCAAGTCCGGCTGGGAGATTGTTTGTCGTTGGAATGCGATCTTCCCGACAACGTCATTGACCATCAATTGCCCCCACTGACACTGCAACTACTTGCCGAGAATGTCGTGAAACATAATTATATCGACGATTTTAACCCGATGACCATACGAGTATATACTGAAAAGAACGGTCGATATCTATGCGTCAGCAATACATTACGACCTAAAAAAGTCTCAAACGCATCCGGTAAAGGATTAAAGAATTTGTCGGAGCGTTATCAATTACTATGTAAGCAGGATATCCAGATCCGAAAAAATGATCACCAATTCACCGTATCAATCCCACTTATTTATGAATAATATTCAAGTAGCCATTATCGAAGATGAGAAACCGGCCGCCCGGTTACTGGAAGGTATGATAAAGAAATTACGCCCGCAATGGGATATCATCAAGATACCCGGAAGCATCGAATCATCCGTGGCTTGGTTCGCTTCCCATCCGCATCCGGATATCGTTTTTCTGGATATCCAGTTGTCGGATGGAAATTCTTTTTTATTTATAGAACAGGCTTGTCCTACAAGTCTCATTATCTTTACGACCGCTTACGATGAATATGCGGTCCGAGCCTTTACGGTAAACAGTATTGATTATCTACTCAAACCGATACGACAAGAGAGATTGGAGGAAGCCATCCAAAAATTCGAGCATGTCACGTCTAAGTACAACCAGAAGCTCTTAGAGCAAAATGATTTATTGGAAGTACTCCATTCCCTCACGTATCCCGGCAAGAAATACAGGACCCGTTTCCTTATTTCCGGCAACGAGAAACTGATCACTTTACAGGTGGAGGATATCGCCTACTTTTATTCATTAAACAAGATCACCTTCGCTGTCACACGCCAAAAAAAGGAGTACATAATCGATTTCCCGCTGGATAAACTCATGGAACAATTAGATCCCGATAAATTTTTCCGGACGAACCGGCAGACGATCATAAATATCGAATCCATCGTGAAAATAGAGCCCTATTTTCAGAATAAGGTCATTGTCCACATAAAGCCGGAACATAAAGAGAAAATATTGGTCAGCAAAGAAAAATGGGCCTCTTTCAAGCTATGGTTGAATTATTAGACCTTTCGCCCATTGCTATAATACCGTTCTTTTCTATCGTCCCGATCCTTCTTATCCTTTTTAGGTTTGGGCTTATCCGGTTTCGCTGGTTTCCGATAGTCATGACGATGATTGTCACGATCCCAATGTCTATCTGAGTCATGCCGGTCGTCTCTCCAATGATTGTCATGGTGAATGGTACCCCAGCGGTAATTCCAATAGTTATCCTCATAGCGACGGCAGTCATGGGACGGGCGGCGATCCGGATATCTCGGATTCGCATACCATCCCCGATAATCATGGATACGTTGCGGATGCTCCCTTACAAAACGGACATATAGATTGAACTGGGCTGGAGTCAATATACGTTGGATCTTACGATCCCTTTCCATGCGCAAATCGTAAATATGACGAGCTGCCCGGTCCCAATACCGATAGTCACGGCGGGCCTCCTTCTCTATTTTCTGTCCGTACTTATGGATGATCTTATGGTATTCCGCTGCTTGGCGAGCGGGCAAATGCATCGCTTGCTCCATCCAAAGACAATTTTGACAATGCGGTTCATTCCACCCAAAACTGATCCAAAACTGGCTGTAAGCGGGTAAACTGCACAATATAGCCAACACACATAGTAAGCTGAATCGTTTCATGTCTTTTCAATTTTAAGTTAATAATAAAGCGAATCGTTTGTTCTTTTATCTAAGACTGCCCTACTTCAGAAAGGTTTAATCCTTGATACCCAACAAATCTTTCGCATTGGCAAGAGAAGCCTCTGTCAACGAGGCTCCGCTCAACATACGGGCCACCTCGTTCACACGTTCCTCCCCCTCTAATTGCTTGATACGGGTCAGCGTACGGTCTTTGGTATCCTTCTTATAAACAAAATAATGAGCTTGCCCCTTCGCCGCTATCTGAGGTAAGTGAGTGATAGCGAAAACTTGCATCTTTGTTCCGAGTTCTTGCATGATATCCCCCATTTTATCGGCGATATCACCCGATACCCCCGTATCTACCTCATCAAAGATAATAGTAGGTAAAGAGGTGAACCCGGCAATCATAGCCTTAATGCAGAGCATCAACCGGGAGATCTCACCTCCGGAAGCGGTTTGGGCTACCGGCTGCAATTCCGCGCTCTTATTGGCGGAGAACATAAATCGGATATCGTCCATTCCATCGCTCTCCGGCTCTTTGCGAGGAAGGATGTCCACACGGAAACGGGTATTCGGCATCCCCAACGGAATAATCATCTTGACCAATTGCGAGGCCATCGCCGTGGAAGCGACTTTACGCTGCTCGCTAAGCACTGAGGCCTGTTGAAGCAACTCTTTATACGAGGCATCCAATTGACTTTCTAACAAACCGATTTGCTCATCGAAAGAATCGATCGCACGCAATTGCTCTTGGTATTGATCCCGTATAGCGATCAATTCATCCACGGTGGAGACACGGTGTTTTTGCTGGAGCGTATAAAGGGTATTCAAGCGTTCATTCACCCATTCCAATCGTTCCGGGTTGAACTCTACATCTTCCTTTAAAACGTCTGTCTCGGAAGCCAGATCATTCAAGTCGATATAAGCCGAGCGGATTCGCTCGGAGATCTCCTTGGCTTTCGGGAAATATCTTTCTAAGGAATCCACGGTGGAAAGGGCTTCCTTGAGTATTTGGATGGCTCCTTGCTCCTCGCCGTCCAAGAGTTCGGTTACCTTATATAAAGAGCTTTTGATCTCCTCCGCATGCGAGAGAGTTTCTTGCTCTTGCTTCAACTCATCCTGCTCATCCGGTTGAAGGTTGGCTTCGTCCAATTGTTCCAATTGAAAACGGATATAGTCTTCCTCCTGCTTGCTTTGAGCCGCTTTGTCCCTCAAATCTTTCAGTTCCCTTCGCAACGCCTGATAACGGGTAAATTCCTTCTTATAAAGAATGAGCAAGATCTCATTTTCGGCCATTACATCGATCACTTTCAGCTGGAAACGGTTATCGCCCAACAATAGGTTCTGATGCTGCGAATGGATATCGATCAAGCGGCTTCCCAACTCTTTTAAGATCGTAAGGGAAACCGGAGAATCATTGACGAAGGCACGGGATTTGCCGGAGGCATAAAGCTCCCGGCGCAAAATACAGCTATCCGCATCGTACTCAAGGTCATTACTTAAGAAGAAAGGCTCCAACTGATATTTTGAGACATCAAATACGGCCTCGATCACACATTTATCCGAACCTTTCTTTATACTCTTACCATCCGCACGTTGTCCCAGCACCAATGACAAGGCTCCTAATATAATAGATTTTCCCGCTCCGGTCTCACCCGTTATCACCGAGAAGCCTTTATCAAAGCGGATATCCAAATTGTCTATCAAGACAAAGTTCTGTATAAATAAGGATTTCAACATAACTATTTTACCTTACTGGTTTTTGAAGCTCTTCCAAGCGAGTGGATTGTGCCGGATAGATCTCGAACAGCATCTTATAGCCCTCTTGCCGCTCTTGTGTGGTCGCTTTCGAATAAATCGCGATAATCTCATCTAATTTAGCGTCGGCGAACATTTGTAGAAGCACAGAAGTAGGCCGGGCTTTCTTTACTTCCTGCAAGGCGGGAAGCGCACCGATGATCGTCGTACGTCCGCGATCCGGATTTGCCGCCATTTCATCGAGTCCTTTCCGGTGATACGTGTACCACATTTCCCGGAAAGCGTCGGATGCGTTATCTTGCAAAGCCGTCGCTACGGCATGGCGGTTCTGGTTGCTATCAAAAGCTTTCCAGCCCGTCCACGACATCTCGGACTGGGCCATGTTCACGATTTGCTGGGCTTGCTGAATATAGGTAGTTCCACCTTTCGGGGCGAAACTATCGAAATCAAGCCCCAAGATCACATAGACGTAAAACACGATAGTGGCCGTAAGATTGCTGGTCAGCGTATTTGAGTTATAGTCCAATGGCTCTCCCTCCGTATATTCAAAATCCAACTGTTGGTCCCTGAAATTCAGAAGAGTAGTTGTATAACTGGAATTATAGACCGGACGGCGGGCTTGTATCTGGATCTCGCTCTTGAAGTTCGTCTCATCCAATTCATTCACGATAATCGTCATCGTACAATCGATCTTCTCATTGACGGCAAACGTGGCATCCGTCCATTTCCGGTTATTCACGAACTCAGTCAAGGAGTTCTGCAAGGTCGTGAAGATTTGCTTGTTAGCGGTCGCGATCTTGTCTCCGTTTACCGTGATACGGGCGTTCAACTCTTGCGCCTTCCCACAAAAAGGAGCGGCGCAAAGCATGAATAGATAAAACAGTCTTCTTACTTTTCTCATTTCAATAATGTTACCAACTTATTTACGATATCACAGGCTACCTCCCGCTTCGTTTTGAGCGGATAGCTCGTTACTCCTCCGGCATTGTCGATAATCGTGATCTTATTGGTATCGCAACGGAAACCGGCACCTTGGTCTCGTAAAGAATTCAAGACGATGAAATCGAGATTCTTCCGCTTCAGTTTACCTTCGGCATGAGTAGCCTCGTCGTTCGTCTCCAGGGCGAACCCCACCATGACCTGTCCTTCCCGCTTGATCGCACCCAAAGAGGCGGCGATATCCGGGTTCGGAACCAAATGAAGCGTCATCTCTCCCTCTGTTTCCCGTTTGATCTTCTGCTCGGAAGCATTCTCCGGACGGTAATCGGCGACAGCGGCACATAATATGGCAGCATCGCTACTCGGGAATGCGGTTATCGCCGCTTGGTACATTTCCCCGGCAGACTCAACATCGATTCGTTTAATAGCCGGATGATGTGTTTTTAAAGAGACTGGACCAGCGACCAAAGTCACCTCCGCCCCTCTCTCCGCACAAGCTTCCGCTAAAGCGAACCCCATCTTACCGGAAGAGTAATTACCTATAAAACGTACGGGATCTATCTTTTCATATGTCGGACCTGCTGTTATTAAGATCTTTTTTTTTTCAAGATCTTTTTGAGCGGAAAAGAAGTCTTCCAAAACCTCGATAATCTTATCGGGTTCTTCCATCCGGCCTTTACCAACCAAATGGCTCGCCAATTCCCCCTCGGCAGGTTCGATAATCCGGTTACCGAATGAACGCAAGCGCTCCAGATTCTGTTGGGTACTCGGATGAGCGAACATATCCAAATCCATGGCCGGAGCCACGAATACAGGGGATTTGCAAGAAAGATAAGTAGTTATCAGCATATTATCGGCGATTCCGTTCGCCATCTTACCGATCGTGGAAGCGGTAGCCGGAGCAATCAACATGGCATCCGCCCAAAGCCCCAGATCCACATGGCTATTCCATGTACCATCCCTATTGGAAAAAAACTCGCTGATTACAGGGTGGCTACTCAACGTCGATAACGTAAGCGGAGTGATAAACTCTTTTCCCGCCGGCGTGATAACCACTTGTACCTCGGCTCCTTTTTTCACCAATCCCCGGATGATATAAGCGGCTTTGTATGCTGCTATACTCCCCGTAATTCCTAATATAATATGTTTATCTTTCAATGTCATATATCGAATCAATTTATCTTTGCCAGTAGAGACGTAGCACGTTGCGTCTCTACAACCTCAACAAAAGAATCTCTTTGGCTACTTTTGAGTTTATATTGCCATATTCGCCAAGTTTCCATCCCATTCGATCGATAGGTTCCACCAAAGCATCCAAGTCGGACTCCTTGATCCCATAGTCGGAAAGACGGGTCTTTAATCCCATGAAATGGAAAAAATCTTCCGTAGCCTCTATTGACTTTTGCGCCTTTTCATCGGCAGATCCTTCGGTAATACCAAATACGACCTCTCCCATCCGGATCAGTTTCGCCGCTTTCTCCTTACGCATATAGGTCATGACACCCGGCAAGATAACCGCCAAAGTCTGGGCATGATCCAAGCCAAACTGCGCTGTCAATGCATATCCCATACGGTGTGAGGACCAGTCTTGGGGTACTCCTTGGCCGATCCAACAGTTCAAGGCATTCGTAGCCGCCCACATCAAATTAGCACGAATATCATAATCATTCGGGTTTTGCAAGACCTTGCGGCCTTCTTCCACGATTGTCTTCATCAATCCTTCGGCAAAATAATCTTGAACCTTAGCGTTCACCGGATAAGTCAGGTATTGCTCGACCACATGGATAAACGAGTCAACGACACCGTTAGCCACCTGTCGCTCAGGTAAAGAATAAGTTACCTGCGGATCTAAGATAGCGAACTTAGGGAACACCAACGGAGACATGAAATTCAATTTCTCATGGACAGATTCCCGGGAAATTACCGCCCGTTCATTCATTTCCGAACCGGTAGCGGCCAAAGTCAGCACTACTCCTAAAGGAAGCGCTTTCTTTATCACGCCACCTTTCGACAAGATATCCCAAGGATCTCCCTCGAAAAACGTAGCCGAAGCGATAAATTTCGTAGCGTCGATCACTGATCCGCCGCCTACCGCCAGCAAGAAATCGATATTCTCCCCCTTCACCAACTCAACAGCCTTCATACAAGTCTCATAACGGGGATTCGCCTCAATACCACCAAACTCATAGGTATGGAAGTCTTTCAAAGCTGCCGTCACCTGCTCATAAATGCCATTTTTCTTAATGCTACCGCCACCGTATACCACCAGAACCTTACTTCCTTCTGGAATTAACGCAGACAAACGGGCAATACTTCCTTTGCCGAACACAACCTTTACAGGATTGCAAAACTCAAAATTATTCATCGCCTTATTTTGAATTAAAGTCTCTCAAACGGATCTCTGTCAACATTTTCTTCGTATTCAACGGGAAATCGCCATTCATGATCCAAGAATAATAACCCGGATCCGACTTCAAGATCTCCGTTACCAAACGGCCTTTATACTTACCGAAGTTAATAACCTCCTCGCCTTTATCGTTGTAAACCATACGTCCGGCGAAATCCACATTATTCGAGTAGCAGGAATATTGGGAAAGGAAAGCAACGTCATTCTTCAAATCCGGATAGCGATCCAGCTGCGCTTTCAACACCTCATACGTAGCCAACGTATCAGCCTCAGCCGTATGAGCGTTCTCCAAGCTTTTATTGCAATAGAATTTATAAGCGGCAGATAACGTACGTTGCTCCATCTTATGGAAAATCGTCTGTACATCGATAAATTTGCGCCGGTTCAAATCGATATCCACACCCGCACGCAGGAACTCCTCGGCAAGCATGGGTATATCAAAACGGTTGGAATTATATCCGGCCAAATCACAACCCTCGATCTGGGTTGCCAAAGATTTAGCGATCTCCTTAAAGGTCGGACAATCTTTTACATCTTCATCGGTTATGCCATGAATAGCGGTAGATTCGGGGGGAATAGGCATACCGGGATTTATCCGGCGTGTCTTCGTTTCTTCTTTCCCATTTGGGAAAACCTTCACGTAGGAAATCTCTACGATACGGTCCTTTACGATATTTATACCCGTGGTCTCTAAATCAAAAAAGACCAGCGGGTTCCTTAAGTTTAACTGCATTATTTATTTATTAGTCATTCAACATCATCGGCATCAGCAACATGAGCAAGTCCTCGTCCTCATCATTCTCAGAAGGAACGATCAAGCCGGCACGTGAAGGGTCCGCTAATTCTAATACAACCTCTTCCGAGCTGATATTTCCAAGGATCTCGATCAGATATGTAGCCTTAAAACCGATGCTTAACTCCGTCCCGTCAAACTGACAAACAATACGCTCTTCCGCAGAAGTGGAGAAATCGATATCTTGGGCGGAAACCGTAATCAAGCTATCCTTCAAGTGCAACTTCACCAAGCTGCTCGCCGGATTAGAAAAGACAGAAACACGCTTTAAAGCATTCAAGAAAGAGATACGATCGATCGTTACCTTAAACGGGTTTTCTTGAGGAATCACACTATTATAGTTCGGGTAACGCCCCTCGATCAAACGACAAACCATCTCGAAGTTCGTGCAAGTAATATACGCATTGTTATCATCAAACTTAATCAATACTTGCTCCGACTCCTTCGCCAACAAATTCTTCAATAAATTAGCCGGCTTCTTCGGCAAAATGAAAGAAGCCCGTTCCGGGGATTTCACCGCCAAGTTACGCAAGCGAACCAATTTATGTCCGTCTGATGCCACGAACGTCAAATCATCCGTATGGATATCGAAATAGACACCATTCATTACAGGGCGAAGCTCATCATCGGCCGTGGCGAACAAGGAACGACTGATGCCGTTTAACAGCATCTGGGCATCCATCGAGATAGAGATAGCGTTATCATTCAACGGCTTCTGCTGCGGATATGTGTCCCCTTTCTGACCGATAAAATTATACTTACCATTCTGGAAATGAATGAAAATCTCCAAATTCTCATCATTGATATCAAAAGTAAGCGGTTGTTCGGGAAGCTCTTTCAGCGGATCGAGCAGTATCTTGGCGGAAACCGCAAAGAGTCCGGCACCTTGGGCATTCATGACGTCTACGGAAGTCACCAACCGGGTCTCGGCATCGGAAGCTGTCACCGTAAGCGTATTTCCTTCTAGGTTAAAAAGGAAGCTGTCCAGAATCGGTAAAGAGTTCTTGGAAGCGATAACCTTGCTTATAGACTGTAAACGTGATAATAGCGCAGTGCTGGATACATCGAATCTCATAGCTTTAATTATTTTATCTTGTTATATTATTATTTCACACAAACTACCATTTGGATGGGAAGAGACACGGCATGCCTCATCTCGACAAATTAACCCAACAAAATTAAGAAAATATTTTATTTGTAACCAACTATACTTTCAAAAGTTTAGGGTACAAAAAAAGCTTCCCTCCGCTTTATCGGAGAGAAGCCTCTTATATTCTTTATTATTCGCTACTTAATTATTTAGCGAAATAATCTTTTACTGCTTCGTTAGGGATCATTTCTTCTTGGAAGATGTATGCACCTGTTTTCGGAGACTTAACCATTTTAATCACTTTGGAATAAGTACGACCGTCACCTTTCTTAAATGTTGCAACTGCTTTTTTTGCCATCGTTTAAAATCTCCTATTACTTAATTTCTTTGTGTAACGTCATCTTCTTCAAAACCGGATTGTATTTCATCAATTCCAATCTCTGAGTAGTATTCTTTCTATTCTTCGTAGTGATATAGCGAGACATACCCGGCATTCCACTTTCCTTGTGCTCTGTACACTCAAGGATTACCTGTACTCTATTTCCTTTTGCTTTTTTTGCCATTTTCTATATCCTCCACAAATTATGCGTTCAAATAACCTTTTTCAGCCGCCATTCTTGATAGCCGCATCCAAACCTAACTTATTGATTGTACGTAAGCCAGCCGCAGATATATTCAAGCTAACCCAGCAATCCTGCTCTACCCAGTAGAACTTCTTCGTAAACAGGTTGACATTGAACTTACGCTTCGTTCTTCTCTTTGAGTGAGAAACGTTGTTTCCAACCATTGCTCTCTTTCCAGTAATTTGACAAATTTTAGACATTTCTAATCTGTTCTTTTAAATTATACGAAATTTAAGTCAACTCCTGCTATGTGTCTTCCCTTTCTGAACTAGCATCATGAACAAAAACGAAGATTCTAATAGAGTCTTATCTTTACAGGGTGCAAAGGTAAGAATTATTTTGATTTATCCGCAAGAATTCTCAAATATTTTTTCCTCAACAAATCATGTCTTAAATTAGTTATAGGTATATAACAACATAACATGATATTCATTATGGCAAGAAGTTTTAAAGAAGCGATCCAGCATCGCCGGACACATTATGGAATAGGTAACAACTCTCCCATTTCCGACAACGAGATTCATGAGATTATTAAGACAGCGGTCACTCACGTTCCCTCCGCATTCAATTCGCAGTCTACGAGAATCGTACTGCTACTGGGTGAAAGCCACAAGAAGCTTTGGGAAATCGTAAAAGACACGCTTCGTAAAATCGTCCCCGCCGAAGCCTATAAGGCTACCGAGGCAAAGATAGATAATTCTTTCGAGGCTG
>OHOM01000335.1_pt1 | contig 24448 bp, 22 predicted proteins | sample 1569901 | NCBI WGS metagenome assembly OHOM01 (sample SAMEA3879526, study PRJEB24766) | human gut metagenome | biome: human-associated habitat; feature: feces | place: USA | collected 1985/1987
TCCCAGGCTAGCATTTGCTTTCCTTTGTCATTAGAAATACGCACTTTTACATCCGTAAGGCTGTCGACAGGCACAAATACCTCAAAGATATTCTCAGGAGTGACATCACCCGTCATATCCAAGCAAATCTCGCCAGATCGCTCAACTACGATATGCAAGTCCTTTTGTGCGGAAGTAGCGAATATCCTAAGCAAAGCCCCCTTGCCTTCGGGCTCAATATTCATCAAAAGCTCAGAAGAGGCATTCTTCACTACACCCAATTCGCGGTAAGGCATGAAGTATTGAGTGAAAGTCAGTCAGGTTACGGTCCCAGGCCTGCCCGAAGTCGCCATTCCCCCAAGTCCATTGTTTCTTACCCGGTGAGATATGATGGTTCGCAACATGTAATACACCGGCACGGGTATCATTCTCATAACCGCCCACAAAGTTATAGTTGGAACGGATCGCCATATAGGAAGTAGGTACCGGGATATTCTTGTAACGGGAGATATCCACACCCGCCGAATAGTCCATCTTATAATACGTACCTGTAGCGATCGGATAACGGGACACGTCGCGTTTGCCATGGTCGAACACTGCGTTTACATCAGCGGGAAATACCGATTGATAGGCATCGTTCACAGCCACCGCCGGGTTCGCCCACCAAAGGAATGTCTGGGGTATCGGAGTAGGGTTGTATAGTTTCCCTTGTATTTCGAGTACGGCACGCCCCGGACGCAACGTAAAACCAGCCATTCCCTTCTGGTGAAACATACGCTCGCGTTCGCTCACCCAGACAATGGCACTACCATCGGCACAACGTTCAATCGTAAAGTCAATCGGAAGGAACGTACTCGGACGGTGATGTTGTGGCCAGTTAAACTCGATACCTCCGGAAATCCATGGCCCTGTCAGACCCACCAAAGCCGGTTTAATAACCTGATTATAGTAGATGAAATGGCGTTTTTTGATCTTATCGTACGCCATTTGTACACGTCCGCCCAACTCCGGCAGGATCATTACCTTTATATATTCGTTTTCCATCCATACAGCATGGTAACTCTTATTTTCGCAGGTATCCTCTATCTTTTCCACTACCGCATAAGGATAAACCACCCCGCTGCTTCCTTGGTAGACACGCTTCTCAAGGAACATCGGATTCTTTTCGGCTTTGCCAATACCGTAGGTAGGAAGAAGGATATCCTCTTCCCAAACTTTCACATTTTCAGCCATTGCAATCTATTTATTTTGTTAATTCTTTTTCCAGTTCTTCCAAGGTCTTACCTTTCGTCTCAGGGAGCTTGGCACGGATAAAGAGAAATCCGGACAGGCAAATGATACCATACAACCAGAAGGTACCCGAAGCTCCTACCACCTCATTCAATATCGGGAACGTATAGGTCAGCACGAAACAGGCCACCCAAAGGAAGAAAGTCGAGATCGCCATCGCCATCCCCCGTATCCGCACCGGGAATATCTCGGAAAGCACGACCCATACGACCGGAGCCAACGACATGGCATAGCAGGCTATTGCCATCACTACCAACAGCAACATCGGCCAACCGCTTATCTCAAAAAAATAGCAAGTCCCCAAGATAGCGTATATGACCGCCAATCCGGCCGAACCCACAAACATTAAACTCCTTCTACCCCATTTATCCACCGTATAGATAGCGACAAAAGTAAAGATCACATTCGTCACCCCTGTCACGACAATATTCATCAAGACATCGGAAACGGTATAACCCGCTTCCGAGAAGATCTCGTGCGCATAATTAAAGATCACGTTGATACCGCACCATTGCTGGAAGATAGCCAGTACGATCCCGATCATCAAGACATTCCGTACACCGGGTTGAAGCAAGGCGTTCCAATTATTTTTTTCTTCCCGCTTGCCGGTCAGTTGTGCCAATTCGTTCAATGTCCGATCGGCATAGGAGGCACCGCCGATACGCATCAATATACTCCTAGCTTGGGCTGTCTTTTGAACCATTGCCAGCCAACGCGGGCTCTCCGGTATAGTAAAAGAAAGCACGAAGAATAATCCGGCAGGAACCAGTTCCGCCCAGAACATCCATCGCCAAGCCCATTCCACACTTTCGCCACTCAACACCTCACTCCCTTGGGTAAAGTATTCTCCGATCTGCCAGTTAGCCAGCTGCGCCATCAAGATACCCAGCACAACCGTAAGCTGGTTCAGCGACACGAACTTTCCGCGAACGGATGCCGGAGCCACTTCCGCGATATACACCGGAGAAACATTCGACGCGATACCGATACCGAAACCTCCAATAATGCGATAGAGTATAAACCAAGTGAAACTATCGACCGCCCCGGTTCCGTAAGCCGACCAAACAAAAAGGAAAGAAGCGATAACCAACATCTTTTTACGCCCGTATTTGTCACTCCACTCACCGGATAGCAAAGCGCCCGCCAAACAACCGATCAACGCGCTACTCATCGCCCACCCGCGTAGAGCGGCAGATCCTTCCAATCCAAAAAAAGGCTCATAGAATATTTTAGCGCCACCGATCACCACCCAGTCGTAACCGAACAGCAATCCTCCCATGGCAGAGACAAGGCAAATAAGTAATAAGTAAGCAGTTGTACGCTTCATGATAATAGAATTAAAGTTATGGTGCAAAGAAACAGCCTTTCTACTAAAAGAGAAATAGATAAAACAAGCTCATTAATGGACAATCTTTCGAATTAATTATATCTTTGCGATCTATAATCGAACAGATTCCATGATCAAACGAAAAGACGGTTTTAATGGCGAACGGGCATTGGTACTTCCTTTGTCTGTTGTACAAGAGATGGAGAAAGACGCACTTTCCTCGGTCCTGCACATTACGGATATAGGTTATTATCCCAAGGCATTACATCACTTCCGGGAACGTACGGAACCCATTAGCCAGTTTGTCTTTATTTACTGTATAGAGGGAGCCGGCTGGTTTCGTACCAATGAACAAGAGTATGCCGTAAAAGCCAACCAATATTTCATATTGCCCGCAGGAATACCTCATGCATACGGTTCGGACGAAAGTAACCCATGGACAATCTACTGGATACATTTCAAGGGAAAGCTGGCTTCTTACTTTGCCGGGCAAGCCAATCGCCCGATAGATATCAAACCAAGTATCCAGTCTCGCATCAGTAACAGAAACGATCTTTTCGAAGAAATATTCCACACGTTGGAAATGGGGTATAGCCATGAGAATCTCCTGTATGCCTGCTCCGCTTTCCATTACTACCTCGGATCACTACGTTATTTGCAACAATACCGTGAAGCCGCTCGCGACGAATCCGACTCAAACGATATCGTCACGGCAGCCATCCATTACATGAAAGAGAACCTTGAGAAACGACTTACACTAGCCGATCTAGCGGCCCATACCGGCTATTCTCCCTCCCACTTCTCCGTGCTATTCAGCAAGCGTACCGGATACGCCCCACTCACCTACTTCAATCAATTGAAAATCCAGCAAGCTTGCCAACTGCTGGACTTTACCGACATGAAAATAAACCAGATTTGTTTTAAAATAGGAATTGAAGATACCTACTACTTCTCCCGCCTGTTCAGCAAGGTGATGGGGATACCACCGAGGGAATATAAGAAGCAGAAAAAGGGATGATCCCACGTTCATCCTTTCTTCTGCACCACGATACGGCAAGTAAGTGGGGCACGCAGGTTATAGGAGTCTTTATAATAGACCTCGGCCGCCCCGATCTTCAGTTTCGCCCGGATCTTTACCGGGATATGGTTCTCGTCATCACCGATCCAAACCTCCGCCGCTTCCTTGGCTTGGGAAAATGCCTCATCGTAGATATCGATATAGAAATGACGGGTACGGAATTTCGCCTCCTTATGCTCGACGATCTGTTGTCCCGTATAGCGAAAACGGGCGTTCACGAGCTCCCGGCCGATAGCGATCATGAAAGGGAACTCCGCCCCGTAACTCATCGTCCGCCAATCCAGCGAACGGAGATACATCGTAGCTCCCAGCATATCGAATACACGTCCTTTCGCCATTAGCATCGTGTCGATCTTCGTCTCCTTTAATGTATGGCGATGCGAGTGGATATCGATCCTACCGCTTCCTTGATACTCAAACTGGAGATTATCCACCAGATAGTAGTCTCCCTCGTTCGTGCGCTTCGAGCTGAACAAGAGCCGAGGCTCCTTTGAGTAATGGCAATCCATCGTATCACGCATCCTGAAGACTTTCTCGATCACGCCGGCAGAGCGGAACAACAGGTTATAATGCCATGACGGCGCTCCTTGGTATTCCGATTCTTTCACGGAAAGGGTAGCCAATCCGGCCTTCGACATGATCAGCCCCCATTTGAAATAAAGATCGTAATCCACCCGTTCCCCATGGGATAACGGCAACGTTTGTGCCCGCAAAGACGTAAGACTCGCTACACACAAAAAGAAAACGCATATATACAGTTTAGAAGCGCAAGCCGCCCACACCGCTGTTCCTATTGGACGAAGACTGTGTTCCCTCATTTTTGTAATCTCTTTTCTTTTTCGTTAGCTCTTTCGGTTTATTCTTCGTGATATCGATCGGTTTCTGCCGTTTCATCGGTGTAGCCTTGATATTCCAAGTCTCCTCCACTTGCCAATTCTGCATGATATTGAATATCTTCGGGCAATAGAAGACAAGTTCCGGCTGCCGTTTATCGGCGTAATTACCGGTATCCCAGACACCGTTATCATTCACGTCTAATACTAAACGGGCATAATATTTATCCGGTTTCAAGTCCATGAAAAGCACGCCGCCATCTTTTACCTTCACCTTACGGATCGGCTGGTCGCTGCTATTCAATAATTCCACGAAAGCGGTGGTATCCGCTCCCTCAATATTGATATATAAATGCCCGTACTCATCTTCCTTCTTGATCTTGAATTCCCCGCTATACACATCGTTCCATTTACCATAGGCACTGAATATCGTGGCGGAATCTACTTCCAAACGGAATTCCTCGCCATATCTCCACGGGCGCTTGATGAAGAAATTCAAGGAATTCGTCGTATCCGGAAAGAAATCGAAGTCTACGGCTTCCCAAAGCGTATCCACTTTCTGATCCAGATAGAAATGATCTTTCGTTAACCCCGCTACCGGTTCGCTAAACGTAACAGCGACCGTATCATACAGGTTGATCGAACCGGAAGCGTTTACGTTCATTCCCAGAAACTCGATGGGTTCCGGCTCATCGTCTTTTTTCTTTTTCTTCTTCTCCACAGGACGGCGACGCACGGTAAATTGTACCGTATCGGTCTGCGGACGAAGTATATTCATGGAATCGCTTTTCAGGTAATTCACCTCCACTTGCAGCGTATCTTGCTTCCAGATCAAAGAATCGGTCAACCAGTAATGCACGGCTTTTCCTTCCTCCGCTGTCTGCAAGAAATACCAATTGCTATCCGCCGGGGTGAAATTCAAAGGAACCGGTACCGGAATAGTATCCAAGGAGGTATTGAAACGCAAGGTTAGTATTTTCTCATCCGTACGCTCCGGCTTCAACATATATTGACGCTCTACTTTCTCCTTAAACAGGCGCAACTCGATATTGTCCGGCATAAAATGGGTATAACCGACTGTCATCACCGTATCGATCGTCAAGCTATCTTTCCAAATCGTATCCTGACGGGTCGTCAACTCGAACGCGGGGACGATCAAGGAATCGTAAAAAGCGATCTGCTGCCCGGGCTGGCTGTACTTATAGGAGCGCATCACATCCTCCAAGGCATAGATCCGATAGGTCCCCGGGGCCATATTACGAATCGTAAACTCTCCCTTGTCGTTCGTACGGGAAGTACGGACAAATGGGATCGTCGTAAAGGCGGAATCCTCCAGATTCGTATGCACACCGATCGTAATACCCGGCATAGGCTCCAGATTCTCGGCGTTCAGCAAGACTCCGGACACCTCCATACTGTCGATGGATTCGCCGGTAGAGAACGCGAAGGAATAATTCTCCAATACATTCTTCTCATTATTATCGGAGATCGAATTGGTAAAGTCTATCGTATAGGTCGTATTCTCCTTCAACGTATCCATCAGCTCGATGACCGCCTTCCGGCCGTTCGCCCGGATAACGGGTTGCTCCATTTGGGGTGGAGTGATGATCACGTTCTCGGTAGGCTTATCGATCTGGATCAACTCATCAAAGATAATCTCCACCTTCTTTCCCTTATAGTTTATCTGGTTAGGCAACGGCGTACTGCTTACGAACTTAGGCGGGGCCTCATCATAAGGCCCCCCGTTCGGCGAGGCTATATTCGCGCACGAGTACAGCACGGCCAACAAAAGTACTCCTATAAAGAACCGTAAACTATTTCTTACGTATTTATCTTCCATTCAATCTTCATATTTCAATTGAGGGACAAAAATAGGGAAAAATCCTGTGAACGATAAGGATATATACGCTAATTAATCTATCTTTACAAAGGACAAGGTTCCGTTTGATTCATCGATTGACATTTTGACAATTTGTCATCTTACCCTCCGGAAAGTCGCATATTTCGGACTAAAGTACGGTTCGCTCTCAAATACGAGAAAATAAATTAGCAATACGCTAGCTCATAGATAGATGCCGAAAAACGACCTTTTATTCTAGCGAAACCATTCACCGTAATTCACCCCAAAAGAGCCAAAATAGAAGTCCGATACCACCCCAACCGGTTCATGAACCTACTTGAATGCCCATTCGCACTTACTTCCGATCCAGTTCACAGCTACTTCCGATGCCCAACGGCAGTACTTGCGCATCCAATCGGCAGTACTTGCGTATCCTTTTTCCATTACTTTCGCATAAAAACAGCCCTATTTCCGGTTCCCTAGCCTTATTTTCACCACTTCACGCTCCTAATTCGTCCTTTTCGTTCACATCACTTGTCACGATAAGCAGCCTCTTTTCGACAAGAAGACAGCCATACCTAACTTATTCCTTACAAAAGCACAACCGGATAAAACAAACGCAAAGCTCCTAACGCACATACTATAAAGGAAAACCATAGCGACCCCCATAAGATCATAAGCATTTGATAACTAAAGGAAAAGAAACAAAAAGGTGATTCCCGCGGACACTAAAAGTGATTTCTATGGACACTTACCTGTCTGAAGTTCTCCTCTTTTCATAAACTTTATACTACATTTGTTTCGCATATATATATTCGAAAAATTCTAATAAAAAGATGTATCAATGAAACGTTTTCTGATAGGCTTTGCGTTTTGCTTCCTACAACTGGCTGCTTTTTCGTTTTGCTCGGGTGATGAACCCATGCCCGCTCATTTTACCGAATGGAAAGCGGAAACGATTGTCGATAAATCTGAAATAGACCGGACCTGCTTGGTTCAAATCAGAGGAAATCAGCGATGACGTTTTCGACCGCATGTGGCTGAAATCGTGGAAAGAGGATTGTCCCTTGGACAGATCCGATCTCCGTTACCTGAAAGTGCTGCATCGCAATGCCGATGGATTGCCGCAATGCGGCGAGATGGTAGTAAACACCGCTATCGCGGATAAAGTACTGGGAATATTTCGCCAGCTCTATGAAGCAGGCTACCGGATCGAGAGGATGGCGTTGATTGATAATTATGGCGCCGATGATGAGACATCGATGCGCGCCAACAACTCCTCCTCGTTCAATTTCCGCTTCATGACGGGTTCGACTACTAAAATATCCAAACATGGCCTTGGGCTTGCCATCGATATCAATGCGCTTTACAATCCATACGTCAAGCGAAAAAGTGATGGTACTTGGCACATCGAGCCTGCCACTGCCGAACCGTATGCTTTCGACCGCGAGAGTAGAACCGACATCCCGTATAAAATAGACCACGATGATTTGGCGTACAAACTCTTCACTGAGGCCGGATTTGAATGGGGCGGTGATTGGACTTCATTGAAGGATTATCAGCATTTTGAGATAAACCTATCATTATGAACACATTTCGATTATTAGTTTTATCTTTGGCTATCATCAGCTTATTTCCTCGAAAACATGTACGTGTTTTTCCTAAGCTGGTTACAGAGCTCCTTTTACCGAGGAGGATTAACACTTCGTTTTAGCAACCTGAACCCAATCCGGCAATACAAACACTTTCGCTTCTCGCAATATTCTCGTTTTAACTGGATGAGTGATTGCGTATCACCAGCGTTATGGACTTCGATACCGGATCGAGCGAAAGCGGTTACGATATGATTGCGTTCCGGCGGGATACTCTCCAAGAGGCGGGTCGCACGCAGGCAATACTCAGGAAGTTTATTTCGACCGCCGTAAGCGAATAGCAGAGGGACTACCGTATTTATTAACAGGATATTCAAGGCATTCTCCCCGATCATTTTATCTTTTTGCACCGAGGCGTATTGGAAGTGATAATGATTCTTCCAATAATCCGAGGGTTGGATACGGAAATAATCCTTGATCTCTTTAGGAGAAGAAGCGGACAGGATCATCGAGAACAACGTATCGTACCGATGCCAGATAGCGGACAGTTGCGCCAGCTTCACATGCGGGAAGTTGGTCGGACGGATGCGAAGGCTTTTGAACAAGGAGTCATCCAAAGGCTTGAGGCCGAACTTATGGCGGAGAAACTCATATTCCCGCCTCAGCAGACGGTAGTAATGGCAGGAGCCCTCTTCCGAGAGCATACCCGCTTGTCCGAAAAGCATCGCCTCTACTTGCGACTCGCTAGCCCTTTGCTTTTGGATATATCGCAGGGGGAGGCTTTTCGCCAACCACTCGAAAGCGTCGCTATTCACGCCAAAGCCGAAACTACGGGTCAATAGGATATAGAATACCTCGTTCCAATCCTCTTGGTACTGATCCAGCAGACGGTATATATCCTCTGTCTTTCGTTCCAGCCGCTCACTGAGCAAGGTATCCATCCATGAGGCCAGATGTACGGAGTCCACATCTTGAATCCGCTCAAGACAGGGGACGGGCACCTCTCTTACCAATAACCAATCGATATTTTTCCGGACAGGTTCCGGAACGGGTAATATCAATTGAGGAATAGGCTCACCGTTCATCCGGCAGATAGACGCGTCATTCACACCCGTTACATGCAAGATAACGGAGTCATATGCCTTATCTGAATCATGATGATGCAGCAACCAATCGGAAGCTTTTTCGTGGATCTCCACGCTTCCCGCCCATACCGTGCCGTCGATTTTTACCTTGGCGTTGAAGAAGTCGGGACCGGCGTCGGTGTTTTGTATTCCGGGATCGATAACAGTGATAGGAAGCCCCTCGGTGGTAGTCAATGGAGTACTCGCGTAGAGTTTGTATTTCCAAACATAGTGTAATAAACGTTCCATATTCTTTCAGAGTTAAGATTTTGGATTCAAATGTAATTCATTTTCTGTATATTTGCGACATTAATTGAATTAAAGTATGAAAATTGCACTTATAGGTTACGGGAAAATGGGCAAAACGATCGAGCAGATCGCCATCCAAAGAGGACATCAAATTGTTTCCATCATAGATATCAATAACGCTGAGGATATATATTCAGAAGCGTTCAAGAGTGCCGACGCGGCAATTGAGTTTACTACCCCGGCTACCGCTTTCAATAACTATATGAAATGTTTCGAGGTAGGCGTGCCGGTCGTATCGGGTACTACCGGATGGCTGGACCGTATCGGCGAGATCAAGGAGAAATGCGAGAAAGAGGGCAAAACCTTCTTCTACGCCTCCAACTTCAGCATCGGCGTAAATATCTTCTTCGCCATGAATAAGTATCTGGCGAAAATCATGAACAACTTCCCCTCCTACGACGTTAAGATGACGGAAGTCCACCATATCCACAAGCTGGACGCACCCAGTGGAACGGCTATCACGTTGGCCGAAGGAATCTTGGAAAACATCGATCGTAAAGACCGCTGGACCTTAGAGAACGCCGAGAGCGCGACCGACCTACCAATCCACGCCATCCGTGAGGGTGAGGTTCCGGGTATCCACGAGATCACGTATGAGTCGGACGTGGATACGATCAGTATCAAGCATGATGCCAAGAGCCGTGCCGGATTTGCCTTAGGCGCAGTGGTAGCCGCTGAGTTTACCGCCGGAAAGAAAGGTTTCCTAGGCATGAATGACTTATTCAAATTCTAAACGTATCAGCTAAAAGATGAAGAAGTTCACGAAAAAACAATGGATCAAGTTTAGTATAGCGGCCGTATTATACACGTTGTTCGCTATCTGGATGCAAAACTTATGGTTACTGCTGGGATTAATCGTCCTAGTCGATATATTCTTGACGCACTACATCCCTTGGGGAGCTTGGAAACGGTCTAAGAACCCGGCGGTACGCAACGTATTGGAATGGGTGGACGATATCGTATTCGCGCTGGTAGCCGTTTATTTCATCAATTTGTTCGTCTTCCAGAACTATCAGATACCGAGTTCTTCCCTAGAGAAATCCTTGCTGGTAGGAGATTACCTGTTCGTCAGCAAATTAAGTTACGGCCCTCGCGTACCGAACACGCCGATCTCCTTCCCGTTGGTACAAAATACGTTGCCTATCTTAAACTGCAAATCGTATCTGGATTGGCCGGAATGGGGCTACAAACGGGTGAAAGGTTTGGGCCACGTGAAACGTAATGATATCGTAGTGTTCAACTTCCCCGCGGGCGACACGATCGCCGTGAAAGTGCAAAACCCAGATTACTACTCCTTGGTCGAGGAGTACGGACGGGAACGTATCTTATTGGATAAGGCCACGTTCGGCGAGGTAATGTACCGCCCGGTCGACAAACGGGAGAATTACGTGAAGCGTTGTATCGGTATGCCGGGTGATACGCTCCAACTCATAGACAACCAAGTGTACATAGACGGTAAACCCGCCGAGAACCCGAAAGATATGCAATTCAACTACTTCATCGAAACAGACGGTTCCCCGATCACAGAGGAGCAATTCCGTTTGATGGACGTAAGCAAGGATGACCGTATGCTGGCCTCCAGCGGCGGTTATTACCAGAACCTATTGTCATACCTAGGCTTTACGCCTAACGCGAACGGACAGTACAACCCGGTATATCGCCTGCCGCTCACGAAAAAGGCCTTGGCGATAGCGGAGAAGTTACCTACCGTGAAGAAGGTTATCATCGAGCCGGAGACGTTGGGCGGCCCTACCTATCCGGTCGGATACAATACAGGCTGGACCCGTGATAACTTCGGGCCGCTTTGGATCCCGAAGAAAGGGGCTACCATCCCGTTGGACGAACGTAATCTGGCGTTGTACAGCCGTTGTATCAAGAATTACGAGAACAACACCTTGGAAGTGAAGGACGGCAAGGTCTACATCAACGGCAAGCCCGAGACTTCCTATACGTTTAAATACGATTATTACTGGATGATGGGCGATAACCGCCATAATAGCGCGGATAGCCGCTCATGGGGTTTCGTACCCGAGGATCACATTGTCGGCAAGCCGATCTTGGTTTGGCTATCCTTGGACAAGGATCGCAGTCTGTTCGACGGTGGTATCCGTTGGAACCGCCTGTTCCGCTGGGTTCATCCGGATTAAGAGGTGAAAACTTCGTATTATGACAATCCAACGATTCCTGATAGTTCTCATGAAATGGCTGGCAGCTTTCGCGCTAGCCTCGGGGATCGTCATGCTCATACGTCTTTTCTGCATAGAGTCCTATCGCATCTCCACGGACTCTATGGAAGAGGCTTTACATAAAGGGGATTATATCCTAGTCAATAAAATACCGGGGAAGAATAAGCCCGTCCGGGGCAAGGTCGTGCTTTTTACCAGCCCGCTCTCTCGAGATTCAGCGGATGCTCCCTTATTCATCAGCCGCTGCATCGGTATGCCGGGCGATACGATCCGGGTCAGCATGGACGGATATACGATAAACGGGCAGAAAATCCCCCGCTCTCCCCGCTCCCTCAGCTCCTATTTCATAACACTGAGCGCCAAGGAGACGTTCTTGGAGACGTTAGAGAAGTTGGACATCCCACTTAGGGATTTCAGGCAGGAAAGTTTTGGCTGCATGCTCAGCCTCACGGCTTTCGAGGAATATCAATTGAGGGAGGAATTGCCCGATGCCATAAACCGTCATTTTATCGGGGAACAAATGCAAGAATACATGTTGATCGTCCCCCGGAAAGACCGGGCTTACCCGCTGGACGCAGCCTCGCTCACCGCCTGCAAGGAGATCATCCTGCGGGAGACGGATGGCAAGGCTTCCTTCCGCGACGGAAAGTTATATCTGGACGGGCGGGAGACTAATTTCTTCTTTTTCCAACAAGACTACTATTGGGTACTGTCCGATAATACCAACGAGGCGGTAGATTCCCGCCATCTCGGTTTCATACCGGCCGACCATATCGTCGGCAACGCTTGGCTCTGCTGGTACAGCCCCGACAAACAACGAATCTTTAAACCCGTTCATTAATCATGCGACCTGTATATATAGCGACCGCCTATCTAGGCCCCATACAACAATATTGCAAGATGCTCCAATACCCGGAAGTCCGTATCGAGACCGCCGAGAATTACGTGAAGCAAACCTATCGTAACCGCTGCGTCATCGCCGCCGCGAACGGCCCACTCTCCCTATCCATCCCCATCGTCAAGCCGGATACCTTGAAATGCCAGACCAAGGACATCCGTATCTCCGACCACGGAAACTGGCGGCACCTACACTGGAACGCTTTGGTATCGGCCTACAATATGAGTCCGTTTTTCGAGTATTATGCCGATGACTTCGCTCCTTTCTACGAAAAGAAATACGAGTTCCTCCTCGACTTCAACGAGGAACTGCGCCGTCTAGTCTGTGACCTGTTGGATATGCAACCCGCAGTCGTCTACACCGAGCATTATGAGCCAGAGGTAGCCAACGATTTCCGGGAAACGATCCGCCCGAAACACGAAGGGGAAGATCCCGCCTTCCACCCGGAACCTTATTATCAAGTATTCCGGGAGAAATTCGGATTCCTCCCCAATCTGAGTATTGCTGATTTGCTGTTCAATATGGGCCCCGAAGGACTCGTTACGTTACGGGCATCGATTACCGGATCTCTTTAATCGATTGTATCAAGGCTTCCATATCTTTCGGGAAGATATCTCCGATATTACCGATACGGAACGTATCCGCATCCGAGATCTTACCCGGATAGATCACGAAGCCTTTCTCCTTCAGCCGTGCGTAGAACGAGGTGAAATCGAAATCCGCGGAAGGATATAAGAACGAAGTGATAATAGGCCCTTGGGCATCATCGGGCAGCAAGGTCTTGAAACCCAATCCACGCATACCTTCCACCAATATCTGGTGATTCTCCTGATATCTCTTATAACGAGCCGTGATACCGCCTTCCTCGTTCAATTCCTTCATCGCTTGGTAGAAAGCGTGAACCACGTGCGTCGGAGACGTGAAACGCCATTTGCCTCCCCCTTTCTCCATCGCTTCCCACTGGGCATAGATATCTAAGGAAAGCGAGCGGGCATTCCCCTTCGTCGCCATCAATTTATCTTTTTGAGCGAGGATAAAGCCGAAGCCGGGAACTCCTTGAATACATTTGTTCGCGCTACTGACCAAGAAGTCGATACCTAAACCTTTCACGTCGATAGGGACACCGCCAAAGCTGCTCATCGCATCCACGATAAAGGTAATCCCCCGGCCCTTGATCACCTCGGCTACCTCCTCAATCGGATTCAACAAACCGGTCGTGGTCTCGCTATGTACCATTGAGAGATGCGTGATACCGGGATGCTCCTCCAAGGCACGTCGGGCTACCTCGCCAGTTACCAGTTCCGTCTCATGCAAAGAGACCAGTACGTAATTGATATGATAATAATCGGCGATCTGCGCCATACGTTTGCCATAAGCGCCGTTAGCGAGGATCAACAATTTATCCTCCGGACACACGGTAGCCCCGATCGTAGCCTCCACACAATACGTTCCGCTACCTTGCAGCAGGACACTGGTGTACTCATCCCCGTCCAGTCCCGCTATCGCCAGCAAGCCTTTACGGATCGGGGTAACGATACCCTCGTTATAATCCTTATCCCACGTACACCAATCTTGAAGCATGGCCTCACGCACCGTCTGCGACGTACTCAACGGGCCCGGTGTCAATAATAAATAGTTTCTCATATGATTGTTTTATTCTATTCGGTTATCAAGCTTAATTCCTGTTGTTAATCTTCTCGATGCAAGCGGGCAGCTCGGCGATCGTATCCAAGACGAAATGAGCCCCCGCCGCCAACATACGCTCACGCACCTCTTTCTTCAGAGATTCCCATTCTTCCGCCGGACGGCTGTTATATTCCTCCTCGCTCACGCCCATCTCGTTGCTACCGGTCACGATACCGACGCTCCATACCTTGGCGTTCACGCCCTCCTTAATATCAGCGATCGTATCTCCTACCTTCACCACTTGATCTACGGAAGGAATCGCTAAATCTATCATATTCTTATAGATCATATACGGGGCGGGGCGACCGGCCGGGACCTCGTTCGGTGTCACCAGATTATCTACCCTATATCCTTTGGCCTCGGCTCCGGGACGGACAATCTCCATCATCTTCGCCATGTACCCGGTCGTAGAGCCGATCTTTATACCTTGCTCGCGAAGCATCGCCATCGTCTCCAAGACTCCCGGTATCGGAGTGGTGAAATCCTTCAAGGAAGCGAACAAATGTTTCTCGAAACTAGCGTACATCTCATCCACGTCCCCCTTGTTCCAGTCCCTCTTATACAGGGCACGGAACTTCTCGTTCACCTCCGGCATGCTCAAGATCGCCTTGATATGATCGATCTTCAAGAGACCCATCGGCTCACGGGCCTGCCGGTAAGTGATATCAATCCCTTTCTCTTCCGAGAATACCTTGAGAAAAGCGTTCAGCGGAGCGAAGCATCCATAATCCACGGCCGTACCGGCCCAATCCATAATGACACCTGAAATCTTCTTCATATTCTGTATGTATCGTATTTAATAATTTTCTTGTTTAAGCGATCGTAAGGACATTGTTTTCGGTAGGTTCAAGAGTTGCTATTTCCTCGCAGCCACATAAAGCGGTCTCCTTGCGATAGCGTTGCCGCAAATATACGAAGGAAGCGACAAAAGTGGCGCAGCAAAAGATCCCTACATATCCGGCAAGTTGGTTATAAAATACCGCCCAGTCCAATCTCGTACCCACGAATTCCTTTAGCACCAATACCAGTATCGTACCCGTGTACCCCAGAAAATCTGTTAAGACAATAAAGAAACCGACGTTTCCCCGTATCTTGAAACAAGCGATGAAGCGATCGAAGAAAATCGTCTGGAAGGTTAAGTAAGCCATATACAGGCAAAGGCTCTGCAAGAAAAGCCATGTCACCGGGCTCAATCCCATCCGCTCCTGCCCGAACGACACGAACGCCATGACCATCATGCCCGTAATAATCAAACCGTACAGGACTGAAAGCGCCTTAAAATTATCTTTCACGAGCACCATCAAACCAAAGATCGCCAAGATAGTCAAGGTCACCACGCTATCTATTTGCGTGAACAACCAAGGCGAGTAACCGGACATATCGATGATATTCACCAAGAAGTCCTCCTTGATATCCCGCAATACCACGATCGCTATATTCGCCACGAAAAGCATCGTCAAGAAAGGCATGAAATGCTTAAAAAGCTCCCAACGCTGCCGCCCGTTCAAGGTCTCCCGCTCCGACTTCAAGGCGATATCCTCCTCCGTAGGCTGTGGAAGCCGGTTCAGCGCATATCCCAACAAGGCTAGCAAAGGCAATGCCACCGCCCCGATCAAGGCGGGCATCCAGAACTCGCTGACCTGCCATATATCCATCACGTACAAGCCGACAGACTTCGCTGTACCGGAACTGATCACCATACTTACGCCCAACAAACTAGCGAGGACATCCGTCATCCTACGTCCTTCTATAAAGCTAAAAATAATCCCCCACATGCATCCCAGCGAAAGCCCGTTCAAGAACATCGCCGCTATATTATAAGGAGCCGAGAGCAACCCGAAGAATACCAACGAAAGTTCCGCCATCACCACGGACATCAAGATGAACCGCAAGCGCTCTTCCCGCCGCAACTCCGATATCAACTTAATTCCCATGAACTTCGACACCACGTACCCCAAGATCTGCACGATCGTAACCGCCACCTTATAGTCCATATTGAATACCTCCAGATCCTCGAAAGCGGCAGCCGTATACGGCTTACGCAACATATATACCAAGGAATAAGAAAGCAAGGCGGCCCCTCCGGCCCATAGGATGAAGAAGAGATCGGAAACCCGCCTCCGGGATGTTTTATTTGTCTGTATCGCAGTGTCCATAATCTTCTGTCGTTTTATTTTCGAAGGCAAAAGTACAGCCGCCATGTTACAGACATATTACTGAACCCATGAATGTATATTATTAATACCCAACTAGGAATCAATAAATTATAAAGAAATATTTATGTAACATTCATGAAACGGAAACGCAACATATGTCCTCTTATTTTGTAAGGTAAATCAAGAATATAAACACATGAACAATCTTCAAGAATTCTACCGAAAGATCGAATATCTACGAAGCAATGGGGTTAAGATGAAAGAGATAGCCGACTGGATCGATATGGCTCCCAGCATATTGTCCTCCCTATATACGACCGTATTGCCGAATTATTTCGAGGGCATCAAGAGTTACCCGCCGGAAGAAGCGCTGGACTCGGCGCTCGCCCTAGTGAATAACGTGTCGAAAAAACGTTTGCTTTCCCATATAGAGGAGATGATCCTTCGCCTAGACCAGATGGAGCTCGCCGAACCGGATAGCCTAAAAGATAATCCTTTCGCCAAGCAATTGATGGAGGAGACACGGCTCTCCGCCTCTAAAATAGAGGCTTTCAAAGGAATCTATACCAGTTACAGCCTTTCTTCCTCCTCGGACTGCCTCAAGATGGAACCCTTCCTACTCTCCCCCTCGGATAATCAAGTCCGTGTAGGGCGGATCAGCGCTTATGGAGAGGCTCAATGGGGATTCGGGATCATGCCCGATCCTCAGAATTTCCATTGCATGCTGAACGAGAACCAAGCGCCCCAATTCACGATGGTAACGATATACCTGCAAATACCATTTTTCAAGAATCCCCGCCAATTACGAGGATTATACATCGGTCAGGATTATAATCGTAACCCGATTGCCCGCCGAATCCTTCTTATCAAGGAATCAGAAAGCACGGAGATCGATGAATTCATGAGCCGGAAAAGCGGACTGATCGATAAAGAAGATTTTACCCCGGAACAACAGGTCTACTATGATTATACTTGCCAGACAGGAGATTTTATCAAGATGTGTACAGTCCCATCCCTGCGGATGGACGAGAGTGATTTAGTCAAAGAAAAGAAGATGCTAACCCTATAAACCAGTAGAGACGGGGCATGCCCCGTCTCCCACCATCCTAATATAATAGAGACTGATTATTCCTTCTGGAACTTCCTGCTCACCTTCAAGAGGTTCGCCGTAAAAGAAACCACGTTCTGGGCTTCTTGTACCATGTTCAAATAAACCATGCTCACCTTCGTGCTGCCGGACTGCCCTTGGATACGCTTCAACTCCCCTTTCTTCAAGGCGGTAAGTTGGTTCATCAAGGTAATCGACTCAGCGATCAGCTCCTCAAAACCAATATAATCGTTTTTACGGATCATAATAGCGCAATTTCTCAAGAAGGAGATGATTTGTTCAGATACCTTACCAAAATCATCTTTCTGTACCGGACTCAACGGGCTGAAATTATTATCGATATGATCTTTCATCGGTTCTGCCAAGCGACGGATACTGAATATGATCTCGCTGGCGAAGTCATTTCCTTGATAATAATAAAGCCCCTTCTCCACGGCGATGTCGTGATCCAATTGGGTAACGCCAAGCGTACCGACACGTTTCACTTGCTTCAAGTGAATCTTCTTCTCCTCCACGGCAGTCAAGACCTTGCGCAACTCACGGAGGTTCTCATTCATGAATCCATTTACTGCCTTGCCGAATACTTCCGCCGTAAAATCCAGATCGGATTGTAATTCCTCACGGCTATGCTCGCGGAACAGGGCCAAAGCCTCACGGGTATCCGTAGCCTTACGAAGTTTAGACACCGTAGAATTCACCTCCTCCTTCAATGCCTCTTTCCGCAATTTAGCCTTATAAGCGAAGTGGCTACGAACCAACGAATAGATCGCCAAACCAATCATAGCGACCAAAGCTGGAATACCTCCCCAATAAATCAAGAGAGCGACGATGAAACAGATCGTAAAAGCAGCCCCTGCCGTAATGAACCAACCACCTATCACGGACAATACGCCTGTGATGCGATATACGGCGCTCTCACGCCCCCAAGCACGGTCTGCCAACGAAGTACCCATAGCGACCATGAAAGCCACATACGTCGTAGATAAAGGCAATTTCAAGGAGGTTCCCAAAGCGATCAGCAATCCGGACAAAACCACGTTCACCGAGGCACGTACCAAGTCGAAGCTAGCCTTGTCATCCATGATCATCTCGCTTTGGTTGAAACGGCTATCAATCCAGTTCTTAACCGGAGTGGGCACGATACTTAATATCGTAGCGGATATATTACTGCAATTCCGTACCAATACCCGTGCGACAGGCGATGTACCGAAAGACTCCTCTCCATCCGATTGACGAGACAGATCCAAGGAAGTCTTCACCACGTTCTGAGCCTTTTTGGAGGTAGCCAAGGCGATTACCATCACGACCCCGGAACCCACCAAGAAATACCAAGGTGTCTGGGCCGGTCCCAACAAAGAGGTCATCAAAAATGTATCTGTGGTAGTGGTCCCTCCCTGCGCCATCAAGTCCATATAAGAGGAATAGCCAGCCAAGGGGACTCCGATAAAGTTCACCAAGTCATTCCCGGCAAAAGCCAACGCCAAGGCAAACGTACCCATCAAAATGACCACCTTGAATACATTCACCTTCAACCAATGCAATACCTGCATCAAGATCGTAAAAAATACCATACATCCCAAAACGATCATCCCCGTATTGGCATACACCATATCCTTGAACTCACCCGTCATAAAAGAACTTGTCTTCAGTCCCTTTATCAGCATAAAGTAAATGATGGAAGTGGCCGCTAAACCTCCGAACAGACCAATAAAATATTTAGAGCTTTTCTTATAATTAAACGAGAACAAGATCCGGGACAGATACTGCACGATCACACCAAAGAAAAAAGCGATCGCCACAGAAAGAAAGATACCCAGAATCACGGTAAAAGCCTTCTCTGTATTCAGCAGATCCCCCAATTGCAAAGCGCCTGAAGAACTAGCGATCTTTACCAAGGCGATCGCTACCGTTCCACCCACCAACTCAAACACCATGGAAACCGTTGTCGAGGTCGGCATACCTAATGAGTTAAAAATATCCAGTAGCACCACATCCGTAAGCATAACGGCCGCAAGGATACACATGATCTCCGAGAAATAAAAATGCTGGGGTTGATAAATACCATGCCGGGCGATATCCATCATACCATTGGATAACGCCGCACCAACAAAGACTCCCACAGCAGCGATAGCGATAATAACTTTAAAGGATGCGGCTCTCGCGCCGATAGCTGAATTCAAGAAATTCACGGCATCATTACTAACACCGACCGATAAATCTACGATGGCCAATACAAACAAAAATATGACCAAGAACAAATAAAATGTTTCCATACTGATTGTTATAATTCTTGCGCAAAGTTCTGAAACAATTATTTCGCATCCGTTACATACATATTACAATGATGTTACAACCTGCGGATTAGATTCAAAAACAACCAGATATGAAATTAGGTTGAAATTAACATCAAGTATTTCTCTTTTAAGAGAGAGATCCACTAAGGGTTTTTATATACATTTGCGACTATATATTTAGAAGGGAAATAAGTTAACAAGATTCTAGTTACTTGGAAAAACACTCCAAAGAAATAATGCAATGGGTCTGTGAAATCGCGCTATCCGATTCTCAAACTGCTTTTAAATCGCTTTATTTAGCCTATTTTCAGAGGCTAATGCGGTTTACATCCCTTTATGTGCCTTCCTCTGTAGAAGCTGAGGAAATTGTCTCTGATACATTTCTAAGTCTTTGGAATAATAGAAAGTCATTACCGGAGATCTCTAACTTCGATTCTTATATCTATGGCATAGCCCGCCACAAAGCCATCAGCCTATACCGGACACAACATATGGAGAAAGTCCAGATCGATGAGAATACGATCGATTTATTTGCGCATACTGATACTACGCCCGAGGAAGAACTTATTTCTAAAGAATGCATCGATCATTTAAATGAGGCGATCAATACACTCCCGGATAAATGCAAGATGGCTTTTAAACTGATCCGTGAAGATAAGATGAAATATAAGGATGCGGCAAATATCCTAGAAATATCAGTAAAGACATTAGAAGCCCACATCGCCACGGCAGTCCGAAAACTACGGGAATCTCTAGCTAAAGAAATAAACGACTGATCTATCCATTTTCCCCAGTTGTAGAGACGTAGCGTGCTGCGTCTCCTTTCGCCTAATAGTATTAAATCGCCGCGATCTTCCGAAGGCTTGCGTCCCATTTCGGCTCGGCGTGGATGAGACGGATAGCTTCTTCCGGCGTGTCGGCTACCGCCCACATCTTGGCGTGCTGGGGACGCATGAAATTCTCGTTCATGGCGTTCCTCAAAAGTTCCAACAAGGGATCATAGTAATGATTAATATTGAGGATTACGATCGGATTGAGGTAGAGACCGAGTTGTTTCCAAGTGATGATCTCCAGAAGTTCCTCTAATGTACCGCATCCACCGGGAAGGGCGATCACCGCATCCGAGAGATTTGCCATGAGCTGTTTACGCTCGTGCATCGTCTCGACCTCAATCAACTCAGTCAAGCCTTTATGATACCAATCCTGCTCCACCATAAAATGGGGGATAACGCCCGTTACCGTTCCACCAGCCGCTAACGCAGCGTCGGAGACAGCGCACATCAAACCGATATTCCCGGCACCATTGACTACCCGTAGTTTTCGCTCCCCCAAAAGACGCCCCAATTCCTTGGCGGCGTCAAAATAAACCGGGGGAATCTTCGTGCTGGATGCGCAATACACGCAAACAGACGAGATGTTATTTATCTTCTTTTCTTCCATATCTTTTTATTCTTGATTTATATCGTAGCCAAATAAGGCGAAATCCCCCAGACAAGGATCATCGGGGAAGACTTTCGCCAATGCGTCCGTTATCTCACGGGCCGTACGAAGGGTAGCGGTTTTTTGGCCTGTCAAGCCCAAGCGCAAAGAGATCTGGTGCACATGCGTATCCAACGGGATGATTAATTGGCGGGGATGCACGGCTGTTCTCCAGATACCGAGATCGACGATACCATCCGTACGCACCATCCAACGCAAGAACATCGCCAAACGCTTACAAGCGGAAGTCCCGTGCAAGACCGGAATGCCATTGAGATCAGCAAAAAGTTGTCGCAACCGCAAGATAGGATCTTCGCAAGGACCGGTGGCGGCCATAGCGTCTTCCATACAGTCGTAGGTATCGTATATATCCTTTAGGCGACAACAAAGGAGATGCAGATCATGATAGGTATAAAAACGGTAAAAGGTATCCCGCCCGCGAACCGGGCGGTTCCGTAGGGGAGCGAAAGAAGTCTCTCCGGTACGGATAAACTCGTAAGGACTTTCGCCCATCAGCCGGTGTAGCTCTTCCGCTTTTTGGAGAATATGCGCCCTGCGACCGTAAGAGATCCACGCCGTCAGGAAAGCCGATATCTCAATATCCCGTTTCTCCGTAAACCGATGGGGGAATCGCACCGGATCATCCTTGATAAACGATTCCGTATTGTACATTTTCGCCCATTCACGAAGTAAAGAGATGGTCTTTGTATCCATGTTATTTCTTCTTTAGAAAATATTGCCGCTCGGGTTCCGGATAATGCTCGATAGCGTAACGAAGCGCCGTACGAGGAAGACGAGTAGCGTTGCGTTCCAAGAAATCGGTAAGCGTCTGCCGCTCCTTTTTGCCGACCTCACGCAGCATCCACCCAACCGCCTTATGCATCAAATCGTGTTTATGACCGATCAACCGTTCGGATAACTCCAAGGTATCCCCAAAATCATTCCGACGGATAAATGCCCACGTAGAGACGATCGAGATCCGTTGTTCCCATAAATTCTCGCTTTCCGCCAAACGGTAGAGGAGGGAACGATCTTTGTCCACCAAATACTCGCCGACGATATCCCGACAGGTTAAGTCTACCAAATCCCAGTTATTGCAACGCCGCATATTCTTCAGATAGAATCGGAAGATGGCTTCCCGCTCTTCCGGCATCGCTTTCCGATCCTGGAAACGATAGACCAAAATCAGCAAGGCACATAGACGTGCCTCATGCCACGGACTATCCAGCAACAGCTGCAGCTCATCGAAAGGAGTCGCCTTATTAGCCTTCGCTATGCTACGGGTTTGCGGGACAACCACCCCGAGAAACTGATCGCCCTCGCCATATTGACCGGGACCAGTCTTGAAAAAACGGCTCAAATGAACCGCCTTCTCGGGTGTACCGACCGACTGTAGCTCGGATAGGATAAACGCCGCCGTCATGGCCGGAGTACCCGTGATACGGGACGATCGCCCTCCAAGAACCCGATCACGTTGTTGCATACCGTGCGTGCCATAATGATACGGGTTTCCATCGTCTGGGTGCCGATATGAGGGGTTAATACCACGTTGTCCATTTCCAATAACTCGGGGAGAGGATAGTCTCCAAACTCGAATACATCCAAACCGGCACCATGAATCGTACCTTCCCGCAAGGCTTTTACCAAGGCATGCTCGTCTACCAACGGACCGCGGGCCGTGTTGATCAAGATAGCGGAAGGTTTCATCTGCTTGAACTCCTCCTCGCCGATGATGTGATAGGTATCGGGGGTGTAAGGGGCGTTCAAGGATACGAAATCGGCTTTCGCCAGAAGCTCTTCCTTGGAGACGTAGGTAACATTCAATTTGGTCTCGTCCTCGATGCAAAGCTGACGGCGATTGTGGTAGATCACATCCATGCCCAAAGCATTCGCCCGTTTCGCTAAAGCCTTGCCGATACGTCCCATACCGATAATACCCAAGGTCTGTCCGGTAACCGGCATACCGAGGTTCTCCAGTACACCGACCTTCATGTCCTTACCAAGCGTACGCAGCTTACGATCACATTCCGTGATACGCCGGGCGGTATCCAGCATCAAGCCTAAAGCGATATTGGCGGTAGGGGCCGTGACAGGATCAGGCGTATTCGCCACCGTCAAGCCTTTCTCGAGGGCGTAGGCCACATCGATATTATTATAACCAACGGCGTAGTTAGCGATCAGCCGCAATTTCGACGCATGGTCGATCAACTCTTTGTTTACCGGGAAATCGAACATGGAGCAGAGCACATCGTACTCCGGTATCATCTCGAAAACCTCCTCATACGTAAAATCTCTTCCTTCGGGAAAGGTTACCTCGTACTTACTTTCCAACTCGGTAAATCCCTCGCGGAACATGTCGTATGTCACTAATATCTTCATCTTGGATCTATTTGTTATTCAAAAAGCAAAAATACAAATCAATTGGCAATTAATTCCTAAATTTGTGACCAATATATATTTATTATGGTACTAAACTATATTTGGATCGCTTTTTTCTTAATCGCTTTTGTAGTGGCTATCGGTAAATTGGTCATAGGTGGGGATACCGCTGTTTTTACCGAGATTATCAACGCTTCTTTCGCCTCGGCCAAGACGGGTTTCGAGATTTCGTTAGGATTAACGGGGATCTTGTCGCTTTGGCTGGGCATCATGAAGATCGGAGAGAAGGGGGGGGTGATACAAGCGTTCGCACGATTGGCGGCTCCCGTATTCAGCAAGCTTTTCCCGGATATCCCAAGAGACCATCCCGTGACCGGTTCTATCTTCATGAACCTATCGGCAAATTTACTGGGACTGGATAATGCCGCCACGCCAATGGGATTGAAAGCCATGCAACAGTTACAGGAATTAAACCCGAATAAAGAATCCGCCAGCAACTCCATGGTGATGTTCTTATGCATCAATGCCTCGGGACTGACCTTGATCCCGATCACCATCATGATGTACCGGGCGCAGTTAGGAGCGGCGAATCCATCAGACGTATTCCTGCCAATCATGCTCGCTACATTCACATCAACCCTAGTCGCTATTTTAGCGGTTTGCGTACGGCAGAAGATCAATATCCTCCAACGGAACCTAATCCTGTTTTTCGGGGGACTGGGGTTATTTATCGGAGGCCTGGTATGGTTATTCAACTCGATGGAACAGGAGCAAGTTTCCTTGTATTCGACTTTATTCGCCAACACGCTTCTTTTTACCATTATCTGCGGATTTATCATCAGCGGCATGCGTAAAAAGATCAATGTATATGATGCTTTTATAGAAGGGGC
>OHOM01000363.1_pt1 | contig 22541 bp, 19 predicted proteins | sample 1569901 | NCBI WGS metagenome assembly OHOM01 (sample SAMEA3879526, study PRJEB24766) | human gut metagenome | biome: human-associated habitat; feature: feces | place: USA | collected 1985/1987
GGTGCTCATGCTGTATATCTGCGTGGGGCTGGTGCTGTCGGTGTATATGCACAATACGAAAAAACTGTTTGGTTAAGTCTCTCTCAGAACAGGCGCTGTCGTTCAGCGCCTGTTTTTATTTTCCGGCCAAATCTCCAAAAGTCTTGTAACACAACAGAAGTCGTGATAGAATATTCAAGTATTTTATCTATATTCTTTTGACTTTTTCAGGAGGTCCCATGAAGCATCATTCTCTCTCCAAAGTCCTCAAGCGCCTCGCCTGCGTGCTGGCGGCGCTGGTCATCGCACTGGCCGTTGCCGTGTTCGCCCTCTGGCACAACGAGCTGGCCACCCTCTCGTCCCTCAAAAAGCTCTCCGACCGCGACGAAGCCCACCGCGACGGTGCAGTTTACCAGCTCAACGTCTCGGGCGGCTACTATTTCGACGATTTCCTGGCCCGGGGCGGCGCATCCACCGACTCTGAGCTCATCTCCTTCATCACCCAGAGCATCACCAAGGGCATCATCCCCATGAACATCAAGACCAGCACCATCGCCTGCTCGGCCTTTACCGCAGACACCCAGAGCGGCGACCGGGTCTTTGGCCGCAACTATGACTTCTCGGCCACCAACACCGCCATCGTCTACACGAACCCCGGCAAGGGTCGTCACGCCTCCTACTCCACCATCGACCTGAGCTTCCTCGGCCTCGACAAGGACAAGGACGTAGAGAGCCTCGGCCAGAAGATCCTGACCCTCGCGGCCCCCTATGTGCCGCTGGACGGCGTCAACGACGCCGGTGTGGCATGCGGCATCTTCATGTCCTATCAGGGCGAGGGCAAAGGCACCCCCACCGACACCCAGACCGACAAGCCCGACCTCACCTCCACCACCCTGCTCCGGCTCATCCTCGACTACGCCGACTCGGTGGAGGACGCCGTGGCGCTGGCTGAGCAGTACGACCTTCACGACTCGGCAAGCAGCTGCTTCCACTACATGGTGGCCGACTCCACCGGCCGCAGCGCCGTCCTCGAGTGGGTGGGTGCTGATGCCGACCACGACACCGACGGCTCTCAGCGTCAGCTGAACGTCCTCTGGAACGACACCGACGCCCTCTCCGATTCCTCCGACTGGCAGGTGGTGACCAACTTTATCAAGGCGCCCGGCTACTACGACGGCACTGCCGTCGAGATGAAGGGCCTCGACCGCTACGAGCACCTTGCGGCTGCCCTGCGCCAGACCAACGGCGTCGTAGCCGACAAGAACGCTGCCATGGACCTGCTGGCCTCGGTGGGCCGCCGCACCTGGAACAACGACGACTCCAACACCAACACCATCCACAGCGTGGTCTACGATTTGACCGATCGGTCTGTTCTCTGGGTCGGCAATGAGCACTACGGCGAGGATGGTTATACATTTGAGTTTCAGCTTGGGGCGTAAGTAGTGCCTGGCGGTGTGAGCCCTCTGTTTCATCCTGTGCCCCCTCCCGGTGTTCTCCGGGAGGGGGCTTTTTGTTGTGCTTTTCCCGACCTCCGGCGTGTAACCCCGTCAAATTCCCCTGGTTTTATCCGATTTTTTAGATAAAACGATGATTTTCTGAAAGCCTCTTGACATCATGCGGGGGGGGGGTATAATGATTTGAACCTCCGCATACGGACGGGGGAAATATTTTGTTCAACACCGGATAAGGAGGTCTTTTGTATGAAATCCGCCCAAAAAATTCTCGCCCTCATCCTTGCAGGCGTCATGGCTCTGGCCCTGCTCACCGGATGCGGCAAGGCAACGTCTCTGAACCGTACTATGGCTGAAGGTATCGCAGAGTACCACAAGTCGTCATACGTTCGAGCGGGAAATAAAAATAATATCTCCCTCAGCTATCAGGTTCCCGAACTCAGCCGTGATATCGCCCCCCTGTTTGATGAAACCTAGATCACTGAGGACGAGGATGGGTTTGATGCCCTTACCGAAGCCGCCAAAAAGACCCTGACGGACATCCTGAGCCCCTACATTTCCGATACTTCCGCCGTCACCTTCCAGGCGGCGGATGTCACGGATTTCAAAACCCCGTTCGCGGAAACCGCAAATTTGGTCGGTTCGCAGATAGCTTTCCGCGCCATTGCTTCGGGTCTTTACGCCGACTCTGTCACCAGCATAAGAGTTGCCGTTGTCCACAAAAACGTCAATGGCCGCACCTATGCCCTTACTGTGATCATTGTGGAGAAGTAAACCTCTCCCCCCTGCCCCGGAGCCCTGCGGCCCGGGGCTTTTTTGCGCCCCGGCCAAAACAAAAAAGCATCCCCTGCAGCCTTTCCGGCCATTGCCCGGCCGGGCCCTGCAGGGGATGCTTTGGTGTTGCAGAAAATGCGCCTTACTTCAGCACTGCGCCGAGGTTTGCGCTGGTGACCATACGGGCGTAGCGGCTCAGCCAGCCGGTCTTGATGTTGGGCTCGGGAGCGACATACTTTGCCTTGCGCTGGGCCAGCACCTCATCGGGCACTTCCAGCGTGATGCTGGCGTTGGGGATGTCGATGTGGATGGTATCGCCTTCCTCAACAAGGCCAATGGGGCCGCCGGAAGCGGCCTCCGGGCTGACGTGGCCAATGGCAGCGCCGCGGGAAGCGCCGGAGAAGCGGCCATCGGTGATGAGGGCCACGGTCTTGTCCAGCTTCATGCCGGCCAGAGCGGAGGTGGGGTTGAGCATCTCACGCATACCGGGGCCGCCCTTGGGGCCTTCGTAGCGGATGACCACCACGTCGCCCGGGACGATCTTGCCCGCATAGATGGCGGCGATGGCCGTTTCCTCGCTGTTGAAGACGCGGGCCGGGCCGGAGTGCTCCTGCATCTCGGGGGCCACGGCGCTGCGCTTGACCACACAGCCGTCCGGTGCAATGTTGCCCCACAGGATCTGCAGACCGCCGGTCTGGGAGTAGGGGTTGTCGATGGGACGGATGGCCTTGTCGTTCAGGATGTGAGCGCCCTTGATGTTCTCGCCGAGGGTCTTGCCGGTGACGGTGGGGACATCCAGGTCCAGCAGGCCCTTCTTGGCCAGCTCTGCCTGCACGGCGGGGATGCCGCCGGCGGCGTAGAGGTCGGGCATGTGGGTGGGGCCTGCGGGGGCCAGATGGCAGAGGTTCGGGGTCTTGGCGCTGATCTCATTGAAGAGCTTCAGGTCGATCGGCACACCGGCCTCGTAGGCGATGGCCAGCAGGTGCAGAACGGTATTGGTGGAGCAGCCCAGCGCCATATCGCAGGTCAGAGCGTTGCGGATGGAGCGCTCGTTGATGATCTGGCGGGCGGTGATGCCCTTCTTCACCATATCCATGACGGCCATACCGGCGTGCTTTGCCAGCAGCAGGCGCTTGGAGTAGACGGCGGGGATGGTGCCGTTGCCGGGCAGTGCGATGCCGATGGCCTCGCACAGGCAGTTCATGCTGTTGGCGGTGTACATACCGGAGCAGCTGCCGCAGCTGGGGCAGCAGTTGCAGGTGCAGTCTTCCAGCTGCTCGTCGGTGATCATGCCGGCCTTATAAGCGCCCACGGCCTCGAACATCTTGGAAAGGCTGACTTCCTCGCCGCCGTAGGTGCCGGCCAGCATGGGGCCGCCGGAGCAGACCACGGCAGGCACATCCATGCGGACAGCGGCCATGACCATGCCGGGAACGATCTTATCGCAGTTCGGCACCAGCACCAGACCGTCCAGCTGATGAGCCATCAGCATGGTCTCCACGCTGTCGCAGATGAGCTCGCGGGAGGCGAGGCTGTACTTCATGCCCACATGGCCCATGGCGATGCCGTCGCAGACGCCGATGGCCGGGATGAGGATGGGGGTGCCGCCTGCCATCTGGACGCCGGCCTTGACGGCGTCGGCGATCTTATCCAGATTCATGTGGCCGGGGACGATCTCGCTGTAGGCGCTCACCACACCGATGAGGGGGCGGTCCAGCTCTTCCGGGGTGTAGCCCAGGGCGTAAAACAGGCTTCGGTTGGGCGCGCGCTCCGAGCCTTTTGTCACATTGTCACTTCTCATTTTATCCTCCTGATGCAAAAAAGCACCGGAATCAGCAGTTTTTCTGCTAAAACCGACGCTCTGGGATTCAACCTCTCAGTCTGCTTCGCAGACAGCTCCCCTACCGAGGGGAGCCTCTGGCGAAGAGACGAGGCTTTACGATATGCCAAGGCCTCCCCTCGTTAGGGGAGGTGGCAGCGCGTCAGCGCTGACGGAGAGGTTTTTCTGATTTTCTTACTTCTTCAGCCAGCTCATCATGCCGCGCAGCTCTGCGCCCACCTTCTCGATGGGGTGCTCGGCCTCCATGCGGCGCTGAGCGAGGAAGTGGACCTTGCGGCCGCCGTTGGGGCTCATCTCGGTCAGGAACTCGGAAGCGAAGGTGCCGTCCTGGATCTCGGTCAGGACCTTCTTCATCTCCTTGCGGGTCTCAGCGGTGATGAGGCGCTTGCCGGTGCGGTAGTCGCCGTACTCAGCGGTGTTGGAGATGGAGTAACGCATCTTGGAGAAGCCGCCCTCGTTGATGAGGTCAACGATGAGCTTCATCTCGTGGCAGGTCTCGAAGTAGGCCATCTCGGGCTCGTAGCCAGCCTCGACCAGAGTGTCGAAACCAGCGTGGATGAGCTCGCAGACGCCGCCGCACAGGACAGCCTGCTCGCCGAACAGGTCGGTCTCGGTCTCCTCCTTGAAGGTGGTCTCGAGGATGCCGGCACGGCCGGCACCGATGCCGGAAGCGTATGCCAGAGCGATGTCCTTAGCCTTGCCGGTGAAGTCCTGCTCGACACAGATCAGAGAGGGGCAGCCCTCGCCCTCGGTGTACAGGCGGCGGACGATGTGGCCGGGGCCCTTGGGAGCGATCATGATGACGTCAACATTCTTGGGAGCGGTGATGGTCTTGAAGTGGATGTTGAAGCCATGTGCGAAAGCCAGAGCCTTGCCCTCGGTCATGTAGGGAGCGACCTGCTTGTTGTAGATGTCAGCGCACAGCTCATCGGGGACCAGCATCATGACGACGTCGCCGGCCTTGGCAGCCTCCTCGACCTCCATGACCTTGAAGTTGGGATGCGTTGCAGCGAACTCAGAAGCCTTTTCCCAGTGAGCAGAACCCTTGCGCAGGCCGACGACGACATTGACGCCGCTCTCAGCGAGGTTCTCGGAATGTGCGTGGCCCTGGCTGCCGAAGCCGATGACAGCGACGGTCTTGCCGTCCAGCACGCCGAGGTTGCAGTCGGAATCGTAGTATTTCTTGATAGCCATGGTAGTTGTTCTCCTTTTGTTTTTTACTTATTTCAGTATAGAATGAATGATAAGCATCGTATATTTTCGCTCACTGGAGAGCGGAAAAGCAAATTTGCCTCTGTAGCAGGGCCTGCGCTTTTGCGCCATATCGCGCTTTCAGCGTCCAGCTTCAAGCGGCCCAGCCTGCCAATGGCTCCCCCTCTGGGGGAGCTGTCTGCGAAGCAGACTGAGAGGGCTTTAGCGGCATCTCGTGCCGGGCAGCGGGAACTGTGCCTCTCTTACCTCCTGCGCGGGCTTCTGCATATGCTGATGCATCCCGCCGCGCTCGAGGGCGGTGACGCCGGTGCGGCACTGCTCCAGAATCTGATAGTCCGCCATGAGCTTCAGGAAGGCGTCGATCTTCTCGGGACGGCCCGTCAGCTCAAAGACCATGCTGTCGGGCGACAGGTCGATGATCTTTGCCTTGTAGATGCCGGCGATCTCCCGCAGCTCTGCGCGGTTGGTGACATTTGCCACCACCTTGAGCAGGAGCAGCTCCCGCTCGAGAGCGGTGGACTCGTTGAGTACGAAGACCTGACGGGTGACTTCCAGACGCTCGGTCTGGAGGATGAGCTGCTGGAGCTCCTTTTCGGTACCCGAAACGGAAACGGTGATGCGGCTGACTGTGGGGTCGTTGGTGGCCGAAACGGTCAGGCTGTCGATGTTGAAGCCTCTGCGGCAGAACAGGTTGGACACCCGGGCCAGAACGCCGCTCTGGTTGTCCACCAGCAGGCTGATGACCCTGCGCTGATTGGATTCCATGTCGCTGTGTCCTCCTTATTTCATGATGATGTCGTTGATGTCGCCGCCGCCGGGAATCATGGGCAGGACCTTTTCGTCCTTGTCGATCATGCATTCGATCCAGGTGGGGCCTTTCTGCTTCAGCGCGTCGGCGAATGCCTCCTGGAACTGAGCAAGGTTCTCGCAGTGGTAGCCCTTGAGGCCGAAGCCCTCGGCCAGCTTGACGAAGTTGGTCTTGCGGTGGGGGTCGGTCTGGCTGTAGCGCTTTTCGTAGAAGATGTTCTGCCACTGGCGCACCATGCCAAGCACCTGATTGTTGAAGATGACCGTGATGATGGGCAGCTCGTAGCTGACAGCAGTGCAGGCTTCGTTGAGGTTCATGTGGAAGGAGCCGTCGCCGGTGAACATGACCACCCGCTGGTCGCGGCCCAGCGCCATCTGTGCGCCGATGGCTGCGCCGTAGCCGAAGCCCATGGTGCCGAGGCCGCCGCTGGTGATGAAGCCGCGGCTCTTGGTGTGGCGGATGTACTGTGCCGCCCACATCTGGTGCTGGCCCACATCGGTGACGTAGACCGCCTCGGGGCCGCACTGGTTGCAGACCTCGCCGATGACCTGATGGGGCATCAGGCGGGAGGCGTCGGATACCGGGTGGTAATCCTGTGCCTGCCACTCGTGGATCATCTTTATCCAGTCGGGATGCTTCTTGTCCTCGATCATCGGGAGCATGGCGTTCAGCACATAGGCGGCGTCGCCCACGATGGCAAGGTCAACATCCACGTTCTTGCCCAGCTCGCTGGCGTCGATGTCGATCTGGATGATGGTCGCATTCTTGGCGAAGGTCTTGGGGTTCAGGGCCACGCGGTCGGAGAAGCGGGCACCCACCGCGATAAGGACATCGCAGTCGGCCACCGCCCGGTTCGAGGTGTAGCAGCCGTGCATACCCACCATGCCGATGTTCATCGGGTCGCCGTAGGGCACGACGCCTGCGGCCATCAGGGTATGGGTGGCGGGGATCTCCGCTTTTTTCAGCAGATCCCGCAGGGGCTGGCAGCTGGCCGCCGAGCGGACGCCGCCGCCGAAGTAGACCAGCGGGCGCTGTGCGCCGTTGATGATCTCTGCCGCCCACTTGACCTGCTCTTCGTTGAAGGTGGTCACGGTGCGGATGGGCTCCGGCTTTTTCGGGGTGAACTCACACACCGCAGCGGTGATGTCCTTCGGGATGTCCACCAGCACCGGGCCTTTGCGGCCGCTCTGGGCGATGCGGAAAGCCGCACGCATGGTGTCGGCCAGGTCTTCGACCCGGCGCACCGTGAAGTTGTGCTTGGTGATGGGCATCGTGATGCCCTCGATGTAGGCTTCCTGGAAGCCGTCCTTGCCCAGGCCCTCCGTGGCCACGTTGCCGGTGAAGGCCACCATCGGCACAGAGTCCATATAGGCGGTGGCGATGCCGGTGACGAGGTTCGTTGCGCCCGGGCCGCTGGTGGCCAGCACCACGCCGGTGCGGCCCGTTGCACGGGCGTAGCCGTCCGCCGCGTGGGATGCGCCCTGCTCGTGGGCGGTCAGCACATGGGTGATGCGGTCGGCGTTTTTGTACAGCTCGTCGTAGAGGTTCAGCACTGCGCCGCCGGGGTAGCCGAAGAGGGTGTCCACCCCCTGCTCACAGAGCACCTCCACAAAGATTTGAGAACCGTTCAACTGCATGGTGAGTTTCTCCTGTTTCCGTTTCCATTTTCCACTTTACACACTTTTTTCCCAAACACTCTCAGAGACAGTACCCGCCACCTGATAAACAAAAGGTCTCTGTCCCTTATCCAAGAGACAAAGACCTGGAATCAATCCAAAACTCTCTGCGGTACCACTCTCGTTGACGCTTTCCGCGCCCTCTCACGGGCTTCCAACAAAGCCCCGCGCTCTAACGGCCGCCACCGGCGCTGCTTAGCAGACGTCCCATATATCGTCCTTCAGCAGGCTGCTCCGGGAGGATTCCGCGCCGGGCCGCCTGCTGCCTTGCATCGTCCGGCAGCTCTCTGAAAAGCGGGTATCCTGCGTTACTTTTTCCCATCTGTGCATTTGTTGGGTCAATTATACTATAAATCGGGCCGTTGTCAATCGACGATTTGTAACGTGAATCATGGCAAACATGAAGATAATTAAACACCATCTTGCGCAGGGCCTTACATCGCTGTATAATTCTGAGTAACCGACTTTACTTAAAGCATAGCCTCTCCCTTTGGGAGAGGTGTCATCGCTTGCGATGACGGAGAGGGCAAGGCCGCTGGCAAAGCCACACAAGCTCAGCGATCGTATCACTCTGACAAAGAGCCTGCCTATCGCTGTGCGGTTGGCTTTATCGCACAGTGCTTGCCCTCTCAGGCGCTCCCGCGCCAGCTCTCCCAAAGGGAGAGCCAATTATATCATAGAAAGGGATATTATGAACCTCACCGAATGGAACGCCCGGCTCCACGGGCTGGTCATCTTCCGCGCCCTGCTGGACGATGACGTCATTGCAAAATTTGTTGACCTCACCGACCGGATGGCCGCTGCCCCCCAGAGCACGGGAGCCGTGTGCGACGCTGCCGCTTCCTTCGAAGCGGCCCTCTTCGAGCACACCACCAATTTCGGCGAATACCTTTCCGCTGCCGTCCTCGAAGCCGAGACGGTCTGTGTCCGGCAGGCAGCTGTCAGCGAAGTGCCGCCCGTCTTGCAGACTGCACTGGACAATGAGCTGGACTTCCTGCGGCAGCTGTGCAGCCTGACACTGGACGAGCTTCTGGACGCCGCCGGTGCCGCCGACAAGCTGCCTTTCCTGCCCCGGTGGGAGACGAAGGCCATCGACCTCCACGCCGCCTACGCCCAGCGGATGAGCGAGGTGGGCAAAAAGGGCTGCGGAATGTTCGCCAAGCACCACGTCTTCACGGTCGAGAACGGCCAGCTGGTGCCGGTGCGCTACCCCGACCCCCAGCGCCTCGACGAGCTGCCGGGCTATGAGCAGGAGCGGGAGAAGGTCATCGCCAACACCCGCGCCCTGCTGGCCGGGATGCCCGCCAACAATGTTCTGCTCTACGGCGACGCTGGTACGGGCAAATCCAGCACCGTCAAGGCCATCGCCAACGAGTTCGCCGCCGACGGCCTGCGCCTCGTGGAAGTCAAGAAGAACCAGCTCTATCAGATCCCCGATCTGATGGACAAGCTGGCCGCGAACCCACTGAAGTTCATCCTCTTCATCGACGATTTGAGCTTCACGGCCAACGACGACAACTTTGCGGCCCTGAAAGCCATCCTCGAGGGCAGCGTGGGCGGCAGAGCCCGGAACATCGCCGTTTACGCTACCTCCAACCGCCGCCACCTCATCAAGGAGACCCTCTCCGACCGCACCGGCGATGACATCCACGAGGCCGACACCCGTCAGGAGCTGATGAGCCTTTCGGCCCGGTTCGGCCTCACCGTCACCTTCCAGCGGCCCGAGAAAGCCCGGTTCGAGGTCATCCTCACCGAGCTTGCCAAACAGCACGGCATCGAGATGCCCCACGACGAGCTGCTGACCAAGGCCGAAGCCTTCGCCATCCGTGCCGGAGGCCGCAGCCCCCGCGTCGCCAAGCAGTTCATCGAGCAGTGCGCCGCAGGAGTGCAGAAGTAAATAGAAGGAACGATTCAAATCTTCGAGAGTTCCCTCATGGAATCCCTCCGGAGGCATTCTCTTCGGATGCTCCGGACCACAGCGCCGGGATCCTGCAAAAAATGCGAGATCTCATACTGCGCAAAAGCGCGGCCTTCGTCTGAAACGAAAATTTTCCCTTCCGCAAAGCTTACGGTGAAGCCCCGGAATTCAAATGCAAGGCCGTTGTCCGGTTCGTTGATGGTGTCGCCCCAGACGGCCCGCTTCAGGGCCGAACAAAGGCGGTATTCCTCTTCCGTGCGGAGCCAGAGTTCCGGCGTCTGGACACTGTGCTCCAGCAGGAACAGGTTGGTAAAATCCCTTACAAAGCCCGTTTCTTTGGCCTCGATGGGCCGGTTCAGCTGCTTCCATTCCCGGATGTCGAAGCGGTAATAAAAGTTTCCTTCCGTCCCTCTCCGGGGGCTGATCTCTGTGATCGCGCTCCGGCGGACGGTGCTGCATTTCGTGACTTCGCCGTAGTACCGGACACCTGCCTGTGCGCCGAACACATACTGTGACTGGTAAAGGGCCACATAGCGGACAGGAAAATCGCTGTCCTGCAGGCGCTCTGCGGGGATGTAATAAAAGCAGTTCTTCCGGCAGATATCCAGCTGCTGCGGGCTGCGCATAGTACCCACCAGTACATCCCGCACGGCCCAGTCCACTGCTTTCAGCTTCGCTTCCAGTTTCTCCATCTCGCCCGCCCCCTGCTGCGCTTTGTTTTATTGTACCGTCTTTTCTGCCGGGAGGCAAGATGCAGATAAAATATACGAGTCCTCTTTGTAAAGAATCCGGATTCAGCTTCCCCGGTAGACATTCCTGAAGATTGGGCCCCGCGGGCTAAGCAACAGCCCACTGGGCTGATTGCTTACGGCACTTCGTGCCGTCGCCCTGTTCGAGTCCCTAATTCTCCATACTCTAGCATCAGCTGCATTACATAAAAAGAAAAGCCACTAACTTTCGTTAGTGGCTTACGTTTGGTGGAGAATTAGGGACTCGAACCCCAGACCCCCTGCGTGTGATGCAGGTGCTCTAACCAGCTGAGCTAATCCTCCGAATCGGAACGTGCTTATTATACCACTCCGTTGGTCCAAATGCAAGCCCAAATTTTCGTTTTTTGCAAAAAGTTTGAGCCGGCAGCGCTTTCCGGTTGCTCTCCGGGGGCAGATGGTGTATACTGGGGTTGGAATTCTTTCGAAAGAGAGGTCTTTTTTATGATAACTGTACGCGGTATCATCACCTTGCTGGTGCTGGCTGTCCTGTTTGCACTGGCGGTGGTGTGGATCTCCCGGCAGGGCGGCTGGAAAGGCGAGGGCTGCGGAGGCAACTGCTCTTCCTGCCATCAGCACTGCGACACCCCCGAGAAGAAACACTGAGCACACGAATGCCCCCTGACCGTCCGGTCAGGGGGCATTTTTGCGTCACAGCTCACCGTAGTGGGCGGCAAAGACCGCGATGGTGCTCAACAGGTCGTCGTGGGCCTTCTGATAGGTGCTGTAACTGATGTTCAGCTTGTCCATCACCTCTTCCCGCCTCCGCCTTTCCATGTAGCGCAGCTGCAGGATGCTGCCCCGCAGGCCCGGGTCTGCCTCGCGGTAATACTCCTCGGCCAGCTGGATGGCCCGCTTCCAGCCCCAGTTGCAGGGGCCGTAGACCCAGTTTTTCTGACCGTAGCGGCTGAGGGCCTCCTTCGTCTTCTGGCGCTGTTCCTGTGTCATGGCTTCCATCCCCTTTTTCCCTCAGCCCGCCGGGCCAAAGAAGCAGCGGTCGCGCTGCTCGACGGTCATCCCCAGCATCTTCGAGAGTTTTTCGGCCTCACTCACCTTGAATTCACTCTCATTTTCCAGCTTGCAGCGGAGGGTGTTGTTGGTGATGCCCAGAACATGGGCCACATGGCCCAGTTTCATGCCCTGGCTGCGGATGCAGTCGCGGATCATCATGGTATCGGTCATAGGCGTTTCTCCTTTCAGTTTTGCGTTCAAAGTGTTCGGCACAATCATTGGTTGTATTATATCTTCGAGTTGATTATTTGTCAACATTATTCGCAAAATAGTCCCTAAAAAGTTGATTTATAGTAAATTTTTTGCTATACTGTCCTCAGAACACCGAAAATCGTGCAAACCGCAGAGAAAGCGAGGCCCTATATGTCCGATACCGATCTATCCAGCCGCATCCGGCAGCGCCGGGAGCAGCTGGGCCTGTCGCAGGAAGAGCTGGCCGCCCGGATGGACTACCGCTCCAAATCCTCCTTCACCAAGCTGGAAAAAGGCATCAACGACCTGCCCCGGGCCAAGCTCGAGGAGCTGGCCGCCGCTCTGGACACCACACCCGCATGGCTCATGGGTCTCGCAGACCTACCCTGCCCTCCGCCGGGTTTCGAGCCTCTGCCTGAGATGGCGCGGGTGCCTCTCGTAGGCTCCATCGCCTGCGGCACCCCCATCACCGCTGAGCAGAACATCGAGTGCTACATCGGCGTCCCCGCCGCATGGCACGCCGACTTCGCCCTCACCTGCCACGGCAGCAGCATGGCCCCCACCATCTGCGACGGCGACATCGTCTGCATCCGCCGCCAGCCCGAGGTGGAGCAGGGCGAGATCGCCGCTGTCCGCATCGGCGAGGAAGCCACCCTCAAGCACTTCCACCGCCAGGGCGAGACCGTCATGCTGCTGGCCGACAACACCGCCGTCTGCCCGCCCATGGTATTCGCAGGCCCCCAGCTGGAAGAGATCCAGATCGAGGGCCGTGCCGTGGGCTTCTGCCGTGGCTTATAATAAGGAGGACTCCCCATGTCTGCACCCGAAGAAATGACCCTCAAGGTCATCGCCCATATCCGCACCGCCTTCCCCACCAAGTTCGGCATCCCGCGCCAGAGCGGGCTGGTGGACAGCCTGCGGGGCGAGATCATTTTTACCCCCGAATACCGCAATGCCGACGCCGTGCGCGGCCTCGAGGATTTCAGCCACATCTGGCTGGTGTGGCAGTTTTCCGGCGCAGTGCGGGACAGCTGGTCCCCCACCGTCCGGCCGCCCCGCCTCGGCGGCAACACCCGGATGGGCGTATTTGCCACCCGCTCGCCCTTCCGGCCCAATCCGCTGGGGTTGTCCAGCGTCCAGCTGGAAGCCATCGAGCACCGGCCTGACGTCGGCCCCGTCCTCATCGTGCGGGGCGCCGACCTGATGGACGGCACCCCCATCTACGACATCAAGCCCTACATCCCCTACGCCGACTGCCACCCGGACGCCGCCGCAGGCTTCACAGCCCAGACCCAGTTCCACCACCTGACCATGGTCTGCGACGCCGGCCTCTGGGCCAGAGTGCCTGCCGACCAGCAGGCCGCGCTGCAGGGTGTGCTGGAAAACGACCCCCGCCCCTCCTACCAGCACGACCCGGAGCGGGTCTACGGCATGGAGTTCGGCGGGCTGGAAGTCCACTTCAAGGTGGACGGCGAGGTCCTGACCGTCACCGGCATCGACCGCCGCTGACGCCGGAGGGACAGTTATGGAACTCCGAAATATCAACACCTTCCTTCATATCGCCGAGCTGCACAGCTTTTCCAGCGCTGCGCGGGAGCTGGGCTACTCTCAGTCGGCGGTATCGGCCCAGATCTCCCAGCTGGAAACAGAGCTGGGTACGCCTCTCTTTGACCGGGTGGGCAAGACCGTCCGCCTCACCGACGCGGGCCAGACGTTCCAGAGCTATGCCCGCACCCTTCTCATCACGGCCCAGCAGGCCAAGGCCGCGCTTCTGCCTGCCCGGGCCGTCAGCGGCACCCTTCGGGTGGCACTGGCCGATTCCGTATGCAGCACCTTCCTGCCCGACCTGCTGCAGCAGTTCCACGCCCTCTGCCCGCAGGTGGAGCTGGTGCTCCGCACCGCCACCGCCGACGAGATGCTGCGGCTGCTGAGCGCGAACCAGATCGACCTGGCCTACACCCTCGACCAGCCTCTGCTCCTGCCCAGCCTGACGCTGGCCGTCAATGTTCCGGAGCCGGTCTGCTTCGTGGCCCCCGCCGGGCATCCGCTGGCCGACAAGGCCGAAGTGCCGCTGGATGTTCTGGCTCAACAGGAATTTCTTCTCACAGAGCGGGGCATGAGCTACCGTGACGCCCTCGACCAGCGCCTCGCCGCCCGCGGGCTGTCTATCCACCCCTACATCGAGCTGGGCAGCGCCTCGCTGCTCTGCCAGATGGTGGAGCGCGGGATGGGGTTCTCCTTCCTGCCCGAGTACATCGTCCGTCCTGCCCTCTCCGCCGGGCGTATCGCCCGCCTCCATGTCCCCGACTGCACTGTCACCATGCACCGGCAGCTGTTCTATCACAAGGACAAATGGCTCACACCCCAGATGAAAGCCTTTATTGAGCTGGTAAATCAATAAGCAAAAGCCCCGCACCACATCGAACGATGCAGTGCGGGGCTTCCTCTTTGTATTTTCGGTTCAGCTCAACCGGTTCATCCGGACCGCCACATAGGGGTCCGGAAGCTTGAGTTCCTCGGCCAGGTCCTCTTCAGTGTCGTACTTGTCTGCCGCAAGGCCCACGAAAACGCTGCAGCTGTCGAAGCGTCCATCCGGCGAGAGCGCCGTTATCTTTGCCTCGCCGTCGGCGACGGCAGTCACGACACCAGAAGCATCCACGGTAGCGACGCCGGGATTGCTGCTGACCCATGTGATGGGTACATTCACGCCGTCCTCCACAGCGACAGACGCTGTGAGTGCCTCTTTGCTGCCCACCGTGCGGAGCAGCAGGTCGCGCTTATTCAGAGTCACCTTGCCGACATCGCTGTTGACGGTAACGGCGCAGCGCAGCGCCTGACCGTTGGTGGCCAGCGCCGTGACGGTGGCGGTGCCGGGCTTCTGGGCCGTGACAAGGCCCTCCGGATCCACCGTTGCCACCTCGGGGTTGCTGCTCATCCACTGGTAGGCATAGACAAAGGAGCCGCTCGTGTTGATGAGCTGCAGTTTCTGGCTGGGGTGGGCGTTGTTGTACTGGATAACGAGGTTGAGGGTGGTGTGGTCGAGGGCAGGCTTTTTGCTGGCCGCATTGCCGCTCTCCTTGCGGACAGTCACCTTGCAGGCAGCGCACTCGCCCCGGTCAGTGATGGCGGTGATCGTCGCCTCACCGGCACTGCGGCCGGTGACACGGCCATCGCCGTCCACGGAAGCCACGGTGGGGTTGCTGCTCATCCAGACGATGAAGTAGTAGTCGCTCTGCCCGCCGGTGTAAAGATAGGCTTTGGGGCGGGGGTCGTCTGCCGTGATCTCCAGCTCCATCTCGTTCACTTCCAGCTCAAAGTTCGCCGATGCTCCCAGCAATGCGGGGGCCGCCTGTGCGGCAGGAGCTGCCAGAAGAAGCCCGCTCAGCACAACCGCCGCTGCCAGCCGTGTGATCTTATTCATAGGGTAGCACTTCCCTCCTTTGGATAAGGTTTATCGCAATGTGCTCTGCACAAAATCCCTCTCACTATTAGTTTATTGTACACGCACCCAAAAGAAGGGTCAAGTTCTTCGCCAGAAGTGTCACAATTTCGCGCACCTTTTCGTGAAAGACACTAAAACACCCCCGCCAAATTTATACAAATCGTGCAGACTGTATTTCACCAGACAGCAAAAGAGCCGCCGCACTTTATACAGGTGCGGCGGCTCTCATCGGACGGAATATCTGAAAAAACTCAGTAATTTTTGGCCTTCAGCTCAAAGTAGCTCTGGGGATGTGCGCAGACCGGGCACTTGAGGGGAGCAGACTTTCCGATATAGGTGTAGCCGCAGTTCCGGCAGACCCACACCTGCTGTTCCTCACGGGCAAAGACCTTGCCCTCCTTGAGGTTGGCGGCAAGGGCGCGGTAGCGTGCCTCATGCTCCTTTTCGATCTGGCCCACCATCGTGAAGAGAGCGGCCAGCTGGGTGAAGCCCTCCTCCTTGGCCTCCGCTGCCATGCGGGGGTACATATCAGTCCACTCTTCGTTCTCGCCGCTGGCTGCCATGTCGAGGCAGGTCAGGGTGTCGGGGATGGAGCCGCCGCAGAGGGCCTTGAACCACAGCTTGGCGTGTTCCTTCTCGTTGCCGGCGGTCTCTTCGAAGATAGCGGCCAGCTGCTCGTAGCCTTCCTTCTTTGCGACGCTTGCAAAGTAGGTGTACTTGTTGCGGGCCATGCTCTCGCCTGCAAAAGCTTCCATCAGGTTCTTCTCGGTCTTGGTTCCCTTGAGTTCCATAATCTGTTCTCCTCTCAGATAGTCTGACACTGCCAGTATGGGCTGTGTCCGGTTTGGTTTATTCTACGCGCAGCCCGCTTTGTTCGGTACCGGGTGTGCGATCGGTCTTCCTTGTCTCTGAGGGTATTATACCAGAATTTCGGGCAGAAATCAAGAATAATTCCTATTTATTTTGAGAATATTTCCTATTTATTTTTTCAACTATGCTGCTTGAGTGCGCACACGGCGATGCTGAGAGCGCTCCATGCCGCCTGATACATCAGCACCGCAGCCACGCTCAGCATCCCCACGCTGCCCGCATAGGTCAGCAGGACGGCGATGGCCACCGAGAACCACACCGACACCAGCTGCACCGTGGTAGCGGTCGTCTCGGCGTTCTGGGCCTGCTCTGCAGCCCGCAGACCGCCGGTCAGGCTGGCAAAGCCGTTGGTGCAAAGGATGCAGCAGCCTTCGGAGCCGGTGTCTTTGGCGGTGGCAGCGCCCAGTGCAGCACACTGCTCCTGGTCCAGCAGGACGACCATGCCCTCGGGCAGATGGTAGGCGTCGGTGATGTGCCGTGCGGTCAGGGTGGGGTCCTGGCAGGACACCAGCAGCTGGATATTCTCTTTTTGCAGCTGTTCCAGACTGCGGGCGGCGTTCCGTCCCCCCACATAGTGGAGCACGAACATGGCGTGCAGACTGCCGGACACGGCCAGATAGAGGATCTGCAGCTCGCCGTTCTTGGAGTGCTTGGCCTCATATTCCTCGTCGGGCAGGGGAACTTCTTCTTTTTCCATGTACGCACGGGTGCCGATGAGGATGCGGTTGTTGTCGCACCATGCAGAGAAGCCGAGGCCGCGATGGACCTCCAGGTCCTTGACCGGGTAGAGGATGTCGGTGCGGTCCTCGATGATCTGGCGGAACAGGCCGCTCAGGGTGTTGCAGCACTTGCTCAGGACGCTGGCCGAATAGAGGATGGCCCGGTCGATGCGTCCGCCCTTGAAGATGCGGATGTCCTCGAGCATGGCACTGTCCGGGGTGAACAGCTCATCGGCGTCAGCCTGAACGGTATCCACACCGCCCAGTTCCTCGATCGCCGCCCAGCCGGGGATCACCGCACCCGAGGCAGCGGCAGTCTGCTGCAGCCGCAGGGATGCAAAACCTGCGATGAGGGTGGAGGACAGAGGCGAACCCATGCAGAGCACAGCGGTCAGCGCCGCAGCGCCGCCGTTGAGGCCGCCGCCAAAGACGCAGAAGACCAGACCGGCCAACACAGCCGCACCCAGCAGGATGTAATTCGTCTTACGGGCGCGGCGCTCACAGGCGCGGGGGCCGAAGCCCTGCTCCACCATCGCGTCGTCCCACTCAGCGGGTCGGCTGAGCAGCACCCAGGGGTCTTTTTCGTCCATGTCCTTGGAGAGGATGCGGATAAGGTCTTTGTCCTTCGCGCGGAACGCACCGCGATGCTCCGGACCGGCCTGCGCCAGTTTGAAGCCGCCCTGGACCGAGGCCAGAAGGACCCGGTCGCCCAGCAGTGCAAGGAACAGCCCCAGCGCCGCAATGCCGGACAGAAGGGTGAAGCTGGACGCCTGATAGTTCTGCGCGTTCAGCAGGGCCACAGCGGCCTGCAAAAGCGCAGCGCAGGCTGCCATCGCGGGCATGGTCTCCATGCTGGGGCGTTCGCCCCGCAGACCCTTCAGGCCGTCCCTCACGACGGGCCAGCCCACAGCCAGCGCCAGCGCCAGGAAGAGCAGATCAGCGGCATAGAAGGCCGCCGGGGCAGTTACGGGGTCAAGGCCGCCCAGCGGGCCGACAAGGCCCTCTGCGGCGAGGCCGAAGTGGAGCAGCACCAGTGCAAGGATGCCGCCCAGCGCACAGCGCAATGTAAGGGCCGCGCCCATCTGGTGCAGCCGTTCCCCCACCTGTTCCGGCGTCTCGGGCGTTTTTTCCTCTTCGACAGGCGCTTCCTCGACAGGTGCAGCCTCCGGAGCAGCCGGTGCAGTGCCGGCCTCTTCGGCCGGCTGTGCAGGCGCTTCCTCCTTCGGCGGCTCCACCGGAGCCACCTCGTCGCCGTCGTTCAGGAACATGAGCGGCAGGCTCATGCTGTCGTCATTGTCCGGCAGCGTCGCGCGGGCCGGGGCTGCGGGCGCTTTCTCGTCGTCCCCCTTGCCGAAGAACTGCATCGCCGGGGCCGCATGGGGCTTCGACACCTTGTCTTCTGCAAACACCATCTCGGGCATCGGCACGGCAGGCTTCTCCGGCGCTGCATCCGGCTCTTTTTCTGCGTCCGGTTTCGCTGCAATGACCGGAACCGCCGGGGTGCTCTTTTCCGGTTCTGCGGGCTTCACCGGCTGGGGAGGCTCTTCCTCCTGCGGCGGAAGCTTTGCACCAAACAGCATGGCTTTGAGCGCCTGCATCTCCCGGTCCTCGTACTGCTCCTGCGGGGTGCGCGGCTCGTACTGGACCGCCTTTTTCCGGGGCGCGGCCTGCTTTTCTGCCGGCTTTTTCTCCGGCTTGGGAGCAGGCGGCTCCGGCGCTTTGAGGGGTCCTGCGGGCTTTTGGGGCTTTTCCGGCTCAGGCTGGGGGGCGCTGACCGGCTCGGCTGGCTTCGGCTGCTCGGGCTTCGGCTCTGCGACTTCCTCTTCCAGCGCCAGGACCAGCTCCAGGTCGGAGGGTTCCTCCGGCTCCTCGCCGCCCAGCTGTATCTCGCCGGTACGGCTCTCTTCGGGTGTGCCGCCTTCCTGCTGTTCGCCCTTTTCACGGCGGAACAGCCGGCCCAGCAGGCTCTTGGGCTTTTCTTCATTCTCATCGTCCCGCCGGGTCATCTCCTCCGGGACCTGGGCTACACTGGTGGTAAAAAAGGTGCGGAATTTTTCTTCGCGGGCGTCGAGCTCTTCCTGCGTCATTTCCTTCCGCTCGTCATCCTTTGGCATCCTGATCTTCCCTCCCTCGTTTCGTTCGGCACGGACCAGCTCAGCCCTGTGCGGCGCGCTGGCTCTGGATCTCATACAGGATGATGCCTGCGGCCACCGAGACATTGAAGCTGTCCACGCCGGTACCCTGTGCGGTCATATCGAGGCTCACAACGCCGTCGCAGAGCTTCTTGACCAGCTGCGACACACCGCTGCCCTCGCTGCCCAGCACCAGCGCAATGGGGCCGGTGAGGTTATTCTTGCGCAGGGACACGCCGTCCATGTCGGCGCAGTAGACGAAAACACCCTGCTCCTTGAGGCGGCGGATGGTCTCGCCGATGTTGGCCACACGGGCCACGGGCAGGCGCTCAGCCGCACCGGCGCTGGACTTGATGACGGTGGGGGTCACGGATGCGCCGCCCCGCTTGGGGATGACGATGCCGTGAGCGCCGCACAGCAGAGCCGAGCGCATGACAGCGCCCAGATTGTGGGGGTCTTCGATGCCGTCGCTCAGCACGAGGAAGGGCGGTTCGCCCTTCTCTTTGGCAGCGGCCAGCAGGTCCTCCACCGTTGCGTATTCGATCTCACTGGCAAAGGCAGCCACGCCCTGATGGCTCTCGGTGCCGGTCATGAGGCGCAGCTTGTTGGGGTGTACCCGCTTGACGGTGGCACCGGCTTCCTTCGCCATTGCGGTATAGTAAGCGGCCACAGCCGGGGCCATGCCCTCGGCCAGCAGCACCGTATCCACGCCGGAGCCGCTCTTCAGCAGCTCTGTGACCGGGTTCTTGCCGTAGACGAGGCTCTCGTTCCGGGGCTGGTCGTCGGCCTTTTCGCGGCGGGGACGGCGGGGCATATTGCGTTCTTCCATGAAGTTCTCCTTCCGTTTCTATCGCAGGACGCCAAAGCCCTTCCGGCCCGGCGTCATCGTATCGCTTCAAACGAGTTTTCAGGGCCGCAGCGCTGTAAAGCTGCATTTTGCGGCAGGCACTGACGCATTTCAGACGTACAGCGCTTATAACTCATCTTGAAGTATAACATAAGCGGCAGGGGTTTGCCATAGAATTGCGCTTTTTCTTCCCGTGAAATTTCTGTGCCGCCCGCCCGGGCAGCTCCTCATGGGAGAAGTGTTGCCTTTTGCGCGCCGGTTATCCGTCTTTTTGCCTGTGGTAAAAGTTTTCCACATTCAGACCGCTTTACCATCCGTATACCCGCCCTGTTTTTTCCACAAGTTGAAAACTCTGTGGAGAAAGTTCAAAACTCAAGCGTTCAAGCCTGTTTTCCGGGTGGAATTCCACACTTTCCACAAGGTTTTCCACAATCTTATCTCGACAGGCTCAGAACCTTGCATACATTTTGTAATTTTCAAGTCAGAATTATGACAAAATTTTGAAGCAGAGCGGCACTTGTTTTGCCTTTTTATCCAACATCATTTTGACGAATGTGGATTCCTGTTGAAAATCGTCTGCTTTGGCATCTCCGCCGCCGGTCTGGCCGGATGTTGTCGAAGCCTGTATAAAATGTTGCATCCCACTTATTTCTCTGTCTTTCGAGCACACTGCTGGCCAAGAAAGCTTCGGTTTGGTTACAAAAACTCTCCGGTGGATTGATTTTACCCGCTGTTTGGGGTATACTTAGGGTGCAACTTCGTTAAACCATGCACAAAGCGGTGTGTGGGTACGAACAGACCCCGATAATTTTTGGAGGTAATAATAATGTTGGTAAATGCAACCGAAATGCTCATCAAAGCTCGTGACGGCCACTACGGTGTGCCTCAGTTCAACATCAACAACCTGGAGTGGACCAAGGCTGTTCTGACCGCCTGCGAGGAGATGAAGAGTCCTGTCATCCTGGGTGTCTCCGAGGGTGCCGGCAAGTACATGACCGGCTTCAAGACCGTCGCTGCTATGGTCGATGCAATGGTCGATTCCATGGGCATCACCGTCCCGGTCGCTCTGCATCTGGACCACGGCACCTACGAGGGCTGCAAGGCCTGCGTTGAGGCCGGTTTCTCTTCCATCATGTTCGACGGCAGCCACTACTCCATCGAGGAGAATGTGGAGAAGACCAAGGAGCTGGTCGCTCTGGCACACTCCAAGGGCATGAGCATCGAGGCCGAGGTCGGCTCCATCGGCGGCGTCGAGGACGGCGTCGTGGGTAATGGCGAGATCGCTGACCCCGCAGAGTGCGCAAAGATCACTGATCTGGGCATCGACTTCCTGGCCGCCGGCATCGGCAACATTCACGGCGTCTACCCCGCCAACTGGAAGGGTCTGGACTTCGAGGCTCTGGACCGCATCCATAAGGCTACCAATAACATTCCTCTGGTCCTGCACGGCGGCACCGGCATCCCTGACGACATGATCGCAAAGGCCATCAGCCTGGGCGTCTCCAAGATCAACATCAACACCGAGTGCCAGCTGGTCTTCGCTGAGGCTACCCGCAAGTATATCGAAGAGGGCAAGGATCAGCAGGGCAAGGGCTTCGACCCCCGCAAGCTGCTGGCTCCCGGCGCAAAGGCCATCGAGGCCAAGTGCAAGGAAAAGATCGAGCTGTTCGGCTGCGCCGGCAAGGGCTAAGCGGAAGCTTCCTTCTTAAAGGATATACCCCCCAATAAATCATCGGCCCCGCTGCGTGGAGAGCTCCAACGCGGCGGGGCCGATTTTTGGTTATATAAATGCTTTTGCACAAAAGAAAACGCTCCAAGATTTCTCTTAGAGCGTTTTGATCAAGTCGGCGGCTACCTATTTTCACAAGCCGTTTCCAGCTAACTATCTTGGGCACGAGTGAGCTTAACTGCTGTGTTCGGAATGGGAACAGGTGGAACCTCACCGTCATCGTCACCGACCATATGACTGACCAAGTATAACACATTGCTGTGTTCTTGTCCAGTATTTCTTAGAAGGACGTGCCTTCAAAACTGAATAATCACTGCTACTTCTCGTTGACTTGAGATACTCAAGCGAATTGTGGTCAAGCCCTCGACCTATTAGTACACGCTTGCTGAATGGATCGCTCCACTTACACATCGTGCCTATCAACCTTGTAGTCTTCAAGGGGTCTTACTTGTTTAAAACAATGGGATATCTTATCTTTGGGTCGGCTTCACGCTTAGATGCTTTCAGCGTTTATCCGATCCGTACGTAGTTGCCCAGCTATGCTCCTGGCGGAACAACTGGTGCGCCAGAGGTACGTCCGTCCCGGTCCTCTCGTACTAGGGACAGCTCCCATCAAATATCCTGCGCCCACGACAGATAGGGACCGAACTGTCTCACGACGTTCTGAACCCAGCTCGCGTACCGCTTTAATTGGCGAACAGCCAAACCCTTGGGACCGAATACAGCCCCAGGATGCGATGAGCCGACATCGAGGTGCCAAACCTCCCCGTCGATGTGGACTCTTGGGGGAGATCAGCCTGTTATCCCCAGGGTAACTTTTATCCGTTGAGCGATGGCATTTCCACTCACATACCACCGGATCACTAACTCCAACTTTCGTTACTGCTCGACCCGTCAGTCTCGCAGTTAGGCTCGCTTCTGCGTTTGCACTCTTTTGCTTGATTTCCGTTCAAGCTGAGCGAACCTTTGAACGCCTCCGTTACTTTTTAGGAGGCGACCGCCCCAGTCAAACTGCCCACCTAACAATGTCCCCCGACTCGATTCAGAGCCGCAGGTTAGAATTCCAATATCGCAAGGATGGTATCCCAACGGCCACTCCGCAACCGCCAAAGCGATTGTTTCCCAGTGTCCCATCTATCCTGTGCATGCAACATCGAAACCCAATATTAGGCTA
>OHOM01000365.1_pt1 | contig 22493 bp, 18 predicted proteins | sample 1569901 | NCBI WGS metagenome assembly OHOM01 (sample SAMEA3879526, study PRJEB24766) | human gut metagenome | biome: human-associated habitat; feature: feces | place: USA | collected 1985/1987
TTTAATCGGCGGAAGATGTATGTGTCGTTTGAGCGGTGTAAGGCAATCGTGTTTTGGACAAAGAACCCGAAGCCGATATTGCCTTATTTGCATGAGTTGGATAGGAGGGGTATCCATTATTATTTCCAGTTCACGTTGAATGACTATATGAGCGAAGGCTTTGAGCCGAATGTGCCGAGCGTTACGCAACGGGTGGAGACATTTCGGGAGTTGTCGGAAATGATAGGGAAGGAACGGGTGATCTGGCGATTCGACCCATTGATTATAACTCCATCTATCACGCCTCGTGTCCTGCTTAGACGTATTTGGAAGATCGGCAATCAGTTGAAAGGATATACTGATAAGCTCGTGTTCAGTTTCGTAGATGTAAAGGCGTATCGTAAGGTACAGAACAATCTTATAAAAGAGACGAATTGCTTTACGAAAGAGGATGTGGAAACCGCTGAGATGAATGCGATGCAACGTCAAGAAACTGTAGAGGGATTGGTGAAGTTGAGGGAAATTTGGGCTTCTACTGGTTGGAATGTGACACTCGCTACTTGTGCCGAGGATATTGACCTTACGGTTTATGGCATTGAGCATAACCGGTGTATCGACGGTGATTTAATGGAGCGTGTGTTTGGGGAGGATTATGAATTGGTTTATTATCTTCGAACAGGCCAATTACCCGAACCGGATCTTTTTGGTACGTTTCCCGCTTTACCCGACAAACGCAAAGAGCTAAAAGACAAAGGCCAACGGAAAGCCTGTGGTTGCATGATAAGCAAAGATATCGGTATGTATAACACTTGCTCCCATTTCTGTGTCTATTGTTATGCCAATACAAGTAGGGAATGCGTACAAAAGAATGTGGCTCAGTGTTCAGACAATAGTGAAAATCTGATTTAGAAATACAATCCGTTCATATAAAGACCGAAGAAAAGGAAGGAGGCTCTATCCATTACGAATTGGAACTCTTCTTCCAAGACATGGACGATACGTTTGCCGGACATTTCCTATATCGCACCATCAAAGATGGCAAGGTGGAAGAAATTACATTGATGGGATAGGCACAAGGCATCAGGGGCAATTACTGTCGGTAACATTTTCAATACGGCGAGGGGCTATTTGTTTGTTCGCCGTATTGTTTGTTTCCTCCTGCAAGATTTTATCCAAAGCCTCCAGCCCGCATTGAATGGCTTTTTGCGTAGTTCCTCTGATGGAGAGTTCCTTTGCATCTGTCCTCTGTCCCCAAGCGTATGCCGCCACTAACAACAGCAACAATCCCATTTTGAATGTTCTGAAGGTGAAACTCATAATCTTCTTTATTTAAGATATTGCATCAAGGAGTCGCATTGTTCTATGTTTTCTTGTAGCGTATCTGCCATTTGTGAATTTTCGGGAAGTAACTCGCCGCATATCCGTTTGACATCGGAAAGTTCCATCAATCCCGGGAATCCTTTTCGCATCAATTCTTTCTTGGAGGGATAATCGTCCGGAAGATTGGTGTACAGCATTTGGTAGTAACTGAGGGCTAATGCGATTTGCTGCATCTGTTTTGCCTCTCCTCCGGGATATTGCTCCAGTTTGCCGATGGCTTCCGTAAACAAAGCTTGATGCATTTCGATGACAGCCGGATAATCGCTTAACAATACAAGTGTCTGTAACAGATAAACCCGGCATGTGGCAAGGCCTTGTTCGGGCAAGGGCAGTCCACTCAGGCGTTCAAATCCCTCTTTGACCTCAAGGAGAGAGAGCAGACATGACGGAGGCATCGTGTCCGGCTCCTGCGTTTTCAGCCATTGGTGGCAAGCGTAACCGACTACGCAACGTTGAAGCAAACGACTGTTTTCATCTGCAATTAAGGAGGCATATCGGTCTGCTTCTTCAAAATTATGACGTTGAATATATTGATACATTACGTTTCTATGGAATGAATCAAGTTCACTTTCTTGTATCCCTTCGTCGCTTTTTTGCTCTTTTAACCATTTGCGATATGGCTGCTCCCAACCGGCAAGGAAAGGCATTTCCTCTTCTTCATAATCTACATCCAGCTCATTGCCGTAAGATGCTGCCACTTCAAACGCTTCGGGAACATCCAGCAGCCGTAGCAACGCTTGGATTCTTTCAGGTTCGGGGGCATTGTCATCATCCCCCCCCTCTATTACGCAAAACAGCGGAAAGAACGCATACCAATGTCCCAGCGTGTCGGCTCCTCGTTTATCGCCTTCGGCAAGAGCTTTTGAAGCCAATGGAACAATTTGTTCCGCCAATTCCAGAGGATCGAGTAGACGGGGTTCCGCTTCGGGCGATGCCGGAATAATGCCCATGTCAAGGAGCTTTTTCCATAACGCAGAGCCTGCGGTGACACAGCATTTCCCGGAGCGACAGTCCACATAAGTACCACCTTTCAAGAAGCCACCTTCTGATACAAGCCCTGTTGCCTCGCTACGCTCGGGTTCGGGCAATTGCTCTGGTGAGAGTAGGGAGAGATAACCGATTTTTTCCAGTTCGTCACGAACTCGCAAGACCGTGTACCCACAGTCCAGTTGGTTCTGAAGATGATAAAGACTATGGCAAATACTTTGTGCCATAGGCGGAACAGGCGAAGCGGTCGCTACGGCTATTACGGAATATTCCACCAAACTTTCTATTGCATGCATTGACATAACTACAGTAATTTATTAAGGATTGTCTGATTCAATATGAGATTCATGGCAATTCGGAAAGATACTGCTTGATCGCTTTGTCTTTTACCACATCCGCTACATTCTTTTTGCCGACCTGTAAACCGGCTCCATGTTCCACTAAGTACTTCACTATTTCAAGCCCTCCTTTTTTGCAGGCATTCCCCAATGGGGTCTTGCCTTTCTTGTCTTTTGCGTTTAAATCTGCCCCTTTCTCTACCAGCAAAGGTATGATTTTCGGCTTGAGCAAATGGCAGGCATACAGCAAAGGGGTGAAACCTTTATATCGTTCGCGAGCTTCTAGGTTAGCTCCGTTTTCTATCAACATTTGGGCAGCTTCGACATTATCGTGTGTGGCAGCATACAACAATGGGGTCATTCCCATCGTATCGACATTATTGACATCTGCGCCATGCTCAATTAACAGTTGCACAATCTCCGCGTTAGCCCAACGGGCGGCTTCTCCCAACACGCAACAGTTGTTTTCAGTTGTCCGTATCTTCACATCGGCACCTCGTTCTATGAGAAAACGTACCATTTCCGGGTCGTTTCTTGTTACCGCGTCCATCAGTACGGTTCGGTCGCCATCGTTCTTATCGTTGGCGTCCGCACCTTTATCTACCAAGTATCGGACATCGGCAAGGCTTCCTTTTATCACGGCATAGAACAGGACTGTGTATCCCCAGTTGGCTCTTGCATGAATATTTGCGCCTTTTTCAACCAAAAAACGCATCATGTCGAAATGTTTGAAAGAAGCGGAAGTCATCAAGGCAGTCCAACCTTCCTCGTCACACGCATCCAGCTCCGCCCCATTCTCCAGCAGGTATTCTGCAATGTCGATGACATTATTTTTGCCCGCAGACATCAAGGGTGTCGCACCATCGGGCAACCTGTCATTCACGTCAAAGCCTTTTTCCACCAGTGTTTTGACCAGCTCCAGGCTTTTCCGATAAATGGCATGGAACAAGAGACTGCAATTGTATTGGTCCTTGTAAGACGGTTCCAGCATGTAGCCCGAACGAATCATAGACAAGGCTTTGTCAATGTCGTTTTCATCCCGTACGAGTCGAAAGAGTTCTTCCATAAGAAATATTTGTTGACAAATTAAATACCACTCTGTTACCGTAAGCAAAGTTACAGATATTTATTATTCCACCGATGATTTTCCCTAAGAATTTGCACCGGATGCTGTCTGCATTAAATTAAGCCGTCTTTTATAGTAATCGAGACCAATACTATCCTAGAATAGTGTTGTATAACATGCCGGATTTATCTATTTTTGCGCCCAATACGAAAGGTTAAGAATAGGAAGTTTTAGGTATGGCAAAAAAGAAAGGTAAGCCTCAACCCCGGAAAAGCAAGAAGAAGCGGGCATCATCATTCATGTCTTCTGTAAAGAAGATGCTTCTTGGCGCTTTTGCGGTAGTTGTTTGTTTTATCGGTGTATTATTCATATATAACTGGTTTTATCCGGTATCCAAGACACGGCCTGTAGAGAAGAAACAGGATCGGGCGGAGACAATAGTCCGTCCGAAGATCTCGGACAAGGGCGGTTCCGGAACATCGGGTAAGAAAGCCGCGCAAGCGACGAAAAACAAGCAAACGACGAACCCAAAGAAAGGGACCTCCGCTTATACTTTTCAAGAGGGAGCTGAGATACCGAGACTAAAGAATAAACAAAAAGAGCAGGTTATAAAGCATGAGGGCTATACGGTTTCTTATAATTCCGATTATAAGATCGCCAATTGGGTAGCCTATGAACTGACCTCGAAAGAGGCGACAAGTAAGAAGAACGAGCGGTCTAATAAGTTCGTCTCGGACCCCATGGTAAAAGGGGCTACCGCCATGAACGAGGACTATACCCGTTCCGGCTATGACCGAGGGCATATGGCGCCTGCCGGCGATATGAAATGGTCTGCCAAGGCCATGCGGGAATCGTTCTACCTAAGTAATATCTGTCCGCAAAAGCCCGGCTTGAACCGGGGTATCTGGAAAGATCTGGAAGAGCAGGCTCGTTTGTGGGCGAAAGAGAATGGCTCTTTGTTGATCGTGACCGGCCCGGTGATCACGGACGACCTGAAACGGTTAGGCAAGAATCGGGTGGGAATCCCGAAGACCTTTTATAAGGTAATCTGTACGATAACGAACGGTAAACCGGAAGGGGTAGGTTTTCTGTTTGATAATAAAGACTATGGAAAGACTCCGTTGAAATCGATGATGATCCCTATCGATAGCGTTGAGAAGGTTACCGGAATTGACTTTTTCCCTTCTTTGCCTGATTCGATAGAAAATCCGATGGAAGCATACGTGAATGATGGTAGTTGGTCTTTTTAAGGCACGTTATGCTCAACAATCTCTAGGCGAGAATGTTTTATATTTACTGTGAAGAAAAAGAAATCATAATTAAATAACAAAATGCAAGTTATCATGAAAGGAAAATTAATCCCTGTGTTTGTTTTGGCAGCATTGGTTTCCTGTAGTCAACCACCCGTTAAGGAGCAAGGTCCTCGTCCAGTTAAATTGGCGGACGTTACTTCTCTGAACATGGTTGAGAAATCATTCAGTGGAGTGGTATCGCCCGATCAATTCAGTGATTTGGCGTTTAAGATGTCCGGCCCGCTGATCTCATTAAACGTGGACGAAGGCCAGAAGGTCCGTACGGGACAGATCGTGGCCGAGATCGATCCGCTGGACTTTAAATGGGAATATGAGGCGAAGAAAGCGTCTTTCCAGACCGCTGAGGCGCAATTGCAACGTGCGAAGAAGTTATTGTCCAAACAAGCTATCTCCAAGCAAGAGTATGAGTCTACGGAAGCCTCTTACTCAAATGCCAAGGCGGCTTTCGAGTATGCGCAAAATACATTGAACCAGACAAAGCTTCGTGCGCCGTTCGATGGATTTATCCAGAAGAAATATGTGGAGAATTACCAGAAGGTACAGGCCGGACAAGGAATCGTTTGCTTGATCAACCCGAATAAGTTACAGGTCGTGTTTACGATGCCGGAGAGTAATATCAATTACTTCTCTTCTCCTTATTCTGTTTATGTGGAATTCGATAATTACAAGGGCGTTCGCTTCAAGGCGAAGGTGAAAGAATACGTGGAAGCCTCTCCCGATGGCTCCGGCGTTCCCGTATATCTGTATATCGATGATCCGAACTTTAATTTAGAGAAATATAAGGTAGCCGTAGGTTTCTCTTGCCGTGTGATCTTGAACGTGGATAGCGAGAGTTTCACGCAAGGCGCCGTATTGGTTCCGCTAGCCGCTGTCGTGGCTGACGATGCCAATAGCGATAAGTATGTGTTTGTTTATAATGGGCAGTCTCAAAAGGTTGAGCGTCGCAAGATTACCGAGTCTATGCTGATCGGCAAGGATGGCGTGATCGTAACGGATGGCTTGCGACCCGGCGAACAGGTTGTCTCAGCCGGAGCCACTCGTTTGGTGGATGGACAACAGGTAAAAGTATTAACAGATTAAGAGATAAACAATGAATATTCCAAAATATTCCTTAGAGAATCAGAAGATTATATACTTTTTCCTAGCGGTCATGCTGATAGGAGGTATATATTCTTTCTTTAAATTGCCGAAGAAGGAAGATTCTCCCTTCGTAATCAAGCAAGCGGTTTTGGTTACCCAATATCCGGGAGCGACACCTCAGGAGGTGGAGAAGCTGGTGACTGAGCCGATCGAACGGGAGATTCAGGCTATGTCGGATGTGTTCCAGATCAAATCTGAGTCTTATTTCGGTATGTCCAAGATTTCTATTGAGTTGCAGCCTACCTTGTCTCCGGATTATATGCCGGTCAAGTGGGACGAGTTGCGTCGTAAGGTGGCGAATATACAGCCCCGCCTTCCGTCTGGCGCCTCCTCGATATCCGTTAGTGATGACTTCGGTGACGTATTCGGAATTTATTATGCCTTGACGGCCGATGAGGGATATACTTACGACGACCTGCGTAATTGGGCGCAAAAGATCAAGACGGAGCTATCTCCTGTACCGGGTGTACAGAAGGTCTACCTATTCGGTGAACAGACACAAGTTGTCAACGTAAAGATCTCTATCCCGAAACTGGCTAACCTAGGTATCGACCCGAACGCTATCCAGCAGGTGATGCAAACGCAGAACTTGTTGGTGAATACGGGAGATATCAATACCGGTAATTATCAATTGCGTTTGCGTGCGGAAGGTACGTATAAGGATATACAAGATATCCGGGACCAATTGATCGTGACGAAAAGTGGCGGTGAGGTTCGTTTGGGAGATATCGCTACGGTAGAGCGTGGTTATATGGACCCTCCCTCGAACCTGATGCGTGTGGACGGTAAGCGTGCCATCGGTATCGGTGTCGCTACCGGTTCGAAAGACGATGTGGTTGCCGTGGGTAACGCCGTGGCGGATCATTTAGCGGAGATGGAGCAGCTGTTCCCGGTGGGTATGGACCTGAAAACGATCTATCCGGAGAACAAGATCGCGGATGAGGCGAACAACGGTTTTATCTTGAACTTGATCGAGTCGTTGTTGATCGTTATCGTGATTATCTTTATCGTGATGGGGTCTCGTGCCGGTATGTTGGTCGGTAGTTCGTTGTTGTTCTCGGTAGGTGGTACCTTATTGATCATGTTGATCTGGGGTGTCGGCTTGAACCGAACCTCGTTGGCGGCCTTTATTATCGCTATGGGTATGTTGGTGGATAACGCTATCGTGGTGACGGATAATGCCCAAGTCGGTATCAAGCGGGGACTTTCCCGTTATCAGGCGTTGATCGATGGCGCGACGAAACCGCAGTGGGCGTTGTTGGGCGCTACCTTTATCGCCGTATGTTCTTTCTTGCCGATGTACTTGGCACCGGCATCCGTGGCCGAGATCGTGAAACCGTTGTTTATCGTATTGGCGGTATCCTTGGGATTAAGCTGGGTCTTGGCCTTGACGCAAACGACTACCTTCGGTAATTTTATCTTGAAAGAGGCGAAACCGGGTGAGAGCAAAGACCCGTACGATACGAAGCTGTATCATAAATTTGAGTCGGTATTGGGCCGTTTGATCAAGCGTAGATATGTAACGATCTCTACCGTGGTAGCTACGTTATTCCTTTCCTTGTTCGTGATGAGCATCATGCCGCAGAGTTTCTTCCCGATCATGAGCAAGCCTTATTTCCGTGCGGACTTGATCTTCCCGGAAGGATATAGCATCTACGACGTGGAGACGAACGTGAAGAAGATAGAAGAGGAATATCTCAGCAAGAATGAGAATATCAAATCATACTCGTTTACCTTGGGAGGTTCGCCGGTACGTTATTACTTGGCCAGTTCTTCTATCGGTCCGAAGCCAAACTTCGCCAATGTGTTGATCGAGACACAAGATCCGGAGGATGCGCAAGCGGAAGAGGGTAAGTTCTACGATTATATGGTCGCTAACTATCCGAATATATTGACCCGTTCGGCTTTGTTCGCCTTGTCTCCGGTTCCGGATGCGGCGATCGAGATCGGTTTTATCGGCGATAACGTAGATACGTTGGTTGCCTTGACGCAAAGGGCGCAGGAGATCGCCCGGAATTATGATCAGGTGATGGAGGTTCGCAATAGTTGGGGTAACAAGGTTCCGGTATGGAAGCCGCTATATTCCCAAGAGAAAGGTTTGCGTCTGGGTATTACCCGTCAACAGGTGGCTTATTCCTTGCGTTCGGCTACGAATGGCGTACCTTTGGGTGAGTATCGTGAGGGCGACGTGTTTATGCCGATCTTACTGAAAGATGCGGATAAGGATTCTATCAGTCTGAATGATATAAAGACTTTGCCGGTTTATAGCGCTAAAGGCCGTTCGGTAAAAGTGGAGCAGGTGATCGATGATTTCTCGCTGGATTATGAGTTTAACGTAGTGAGACGATTCAACCGTGAGCCGTGTATGCTTATGCAGTGTGAGCCGAAGCGTGGCGCCAATACGATGGCTGCTTTCAGTCATTTGTGGAAAGAGGTACAGGAGAAGATTCAGGTGCCGGAAGGATATAAGATGACGTATTTCGGTGAGCAATCCGAGCAAGATAAAGGTAATAAGGCGATCGCCGCTAATATCCCGTTGATGTTCGGTTTGATTTATGTCACCTTGTTATTCTTATTCCCGAAATATTACCGGAAACCGGTATTGATCATGGCGATGCTGCCGTTGATCTTCATTGGTGTGGTATTGGGATTGTTGGTGTTCGGTAAGTCTCTCGACTTCTTTGCTATGCTGGGTCTGTTGGGCTTGATCGGTATGAATATCAAGAATGCGATCGTGCTGGTGGACGAGATCGGTTTACAATTGAACGCAGGCTTGTCTCCGGTGAATGCCGTGATAGAGGCAACGAAAACCCGTATCGTTCCGGTGACGATGGCTTCCGGTACGACGATCTTAGGTATGTTGCCGTTGTTGGGTGACGCTATGTTCGCCGGTATGGCGGCTACCATCATGGGTGGTCTGTTCGTATCTACGATCTTGACGATCTTCGTGCTTCCGGTTACTTATTGTGTTTTCTTTAAGATTAAATCAGAGTAAAAGGTATGAGAAATAAAATAATCATAGGTTGTTTATTGTTGGGTGCCTTGTCCGCTAAAGCGCAAGACGCCCGGCTATCGGCTGTGGAATATAAGGAACGGGTCCTTGAATACAGCCGTCAGATCAAGCAAAGCTCTGAGGAGCGTATCGCTATGCAGCATGCGATCAAGGCCGCTAAGACCGGTTTCTTCCCTTCGGTGGACTTCTCCGGCAGTTATCAGTATCGTATCAATAAATATGATTTGGATTTCGGACCGGGCATGTCCGTAGAGATGGACCATAATACGTATAGCCTAGGCGCTACGGTGAGCCAGCCCATCTATGCCGGCGGACAGATCTATAATAACTATAAGGCAGCTCAGGTACAAGGCAAGATCACCGAGCAAGCGGAAGAATTGACAACGGATAATATCGTTTATTCCGCCGATTTGAACTATTGGACGGCCGCCGCACGTAAAGGTATGTACGATGTGATGTGCCAGTATGTAGACATTGTCGGGGAGTTGGCGAACGTGTTGACGATCCGTTTCAATGACGGCCAGATCAGCAAGACCGATTTATTGCAAGTGGAGTCCCGCTTGAAAGAAGCGGAATTGAATAAAAGCTCGGCTTATAAGGAATATCAGATTGCGTTACAGAACTTGAACTCATTGATGGGTGTGTCTCCGTTAGACCCGATCGAGGTGGAAGATTCCATTACGACCTATTTGGCCTTGCCGTTGCAAGTAGGAGAGGATGTAGCTCTTCGGAATCGTCCGGACTACGCTATTTCCGAGTTGAACATAGAGTATCAAAAGAGACAGATCAATTTGTCGAAGGCGAAATATAACCCGTCTTTGGCGATCGGTTTTCAAGGTACTTGGGGTACGCCGATGTTGAACGTGAAAGGTTCGGACCAGTTGTGGACTCCGGCCGTCTTCGCTTCCTTGAAGATACCTTTGTTCCGTTGGGGAGCCCGTTTCAAGGAGGTAAATTCCCAGAAGGCCATCCTTCGTAGTAAGGAATACGCCTTGGACAATACGCGTGATAAGATCGCTCAAGAGGTAGCGAACGCATGGACAAGCCTAACCGAGTATACGAAACAAATTACCGTCGCGGAAGAGGCTTGTAAGATTGCCGAGGAGAACCTTGATTTGAATACCTTCAGCTACAACGAGGGTAAACTACCGATCTTGGATGTGCTCTCCGCCCAATTGTCATGGATTCAGTCTTACAGTAGCTTGATCCAGACTTGGTATCAGCAAAAGGCTTCTTTAGCCCAATATAACAAGGCTATAGGTATCCGCCGTTTGCAGTAAAAGAAACATATTTATACTTAGAAGACAAGGTCCCTTATTTTGGAAACGAGATAAGGGACCTTCTTTATGAAATAAAACGTCCTTTATTCCGTTAGATAAACTGAAGATTGCTACATTTGCATACAATCTCGTCTGTTTGGGACACTCCTTGGAACCCGGACTTTTAAGTAGAATGATGAAATAATAAGATGTATACAAAGTTACTAGATAAACAAACGAAACTTGCCCTAATCGGACTAGGATATGTCGGGCTTCCTATCGCGATGGAATTCGCTAAACATGTTTCCGTTATCGGATTTGATATCAACGAGGATCGCTTGGACAAGCTTCGGAACTGTATTGATCCGTGTGGTGAGCTTCCTACTGAGGTATTTGAACATAAAGATATCACATTTACTTCTTCTATAGAAAAGTTGCGGGAGGCTTCCTTTTACGTTATAGCTGTTCCTACCCCGATAGACAGCCATAACGAGCCGGATCTATCCCCTTTGTTGGGTGCGACTCGCACGGTAGGCAAAGTCCTTAAACGAGGCGATTATGTAGTATACGAATCTACCGTATATCCGGGATGTACGGAAGAGGATTGCATCCCGATCTTGGAGGAGGTTTCAGGGTTGAGAGTAGGAGAGGACTTTAAGGTTGGATATTCACCGGAACGAATCAATCCGGGTGATAAGGTACATACCTTGGTAAATACCGTGAAGATCGTTTCCGGCTGCGATGCCGAAGCTTTGGAAACGATATCGGACGTCTATAAGCTGGTCGTTCAAGCGGGGTTGCACCGTGCGCCTAGTATCAAGGTAGCCGAAGCCGCCAAGATTATCGAGAATACCCAGCGTGATGTGAATATAGCCCTTATGAACGAGCTTTCCATTATTTTCGATCGAATGGGGGTAAATACGTTTGATGTCTTGAAAGCCGCCGGAACGAAATGGAATTTCCTGCCTTTCTCTCCCGGATTGGTAGGTGGGCATTGTATAGGGGTAGATCCTTACTATCTGGTGCATAAAGCCAAAGAATTGCAATATCACACGAAGATGATCAACTCCGGTCGCTACGTGAACGATTCCATGGGACGGTATATCGGAAAGAAGGTCGTGAAAAAGATTATCTCGCAGGGGAAAAATATCCTAGGAGCGCATGTGTTGGTGATGGGTATGACTTTTAAGGAAAACGTATCGGATATACGTAACTCGAAAGTAGCCGATATTATCAATGAGTTTAAGGACTTCGGAGCCGAGGTCGATGTGATGGATCCGTTCGCTTCCCCTTTGGAAGTATTGCAAGAGTACGGTATCCGGTTAGTAGAGAGGCCCGGGAAGAAATATGACGCGGTAGTGGTAGCTGTCGCTCATACGACTTATTTGAAGCTAGATGAGTCCTACTTCATGTCGATCACGAACGAACATGCCGTGTTGGCGGACGTGAAAGGAGTCTATCGAGGTAGCATCCATCAGATGATCTATTGGAGTCTGTAATTGTTAAAAAGTAACACAAGCTGCAAAGAAATTTCGATAAACTTAAAAAAATGTGTTGTACAATATCTTTTTTTATTTGCTCAATTATATTAATTAGCCCATCTTTGCATGCAGATAACCTAAACAATCTTTTTGCCTTAAAGACTAATACCTATTAAAAACCTATAAAGAGAGCCTTTGCGAAAAGGCTCTCTTTATGATTTTCAAGGGATTAGTAGTTCGTTTCCTCTATCTTTGAGGTGATTCTGCTAATAGCCTCATTCAGTTTGTCTTCGGGTAATATTACGTTAAAATCTCCCCAGAAACCCTCGTCGTAGTTGAAGTGAGTATCCGAGAAAACCGTGCGGGTGGGAAGGGATTCAATGCGTGAGAAGCGGTTCACATTGGCTGTATCTATCTTACAGGTAACCATTTCGAACCAAGTATGTAAAATATTTGTGTTAAAAAGTTGTCTTCTTTTTTTAATTTTAAAATGCAGATCTCCCCGGATATGGTTAATGTAGTAGGTGCCATTCCATTGCTTGTAAGATACCGTATAGGCTACTTTCTGGGGCGTGATCCGTAAATTCCGGCTTTTTCTCTCGACGAACATGCCGGCCGCTTGCTCGATATATTGGGGATTGACCTCAAAGTCCACCCTTAATAAGGCATTATTTTCCATGTCGATATATATCTGTCCCCGATAAAGCGGTTCATTGATACTCTTTCGTTGCTCGAAAGAGATGACGTTAGCAAGTCGATCATCCACTACCGTGATGTCGGTATGGGCGTATGTATAGGGTGAATCCGGGCTAGGATCCAGAAACTCCGGTAACTGTTTCATCAAGTCCAAGACAAGGCAGGAGTAGATACCCGACTTCATTTTTGTGATCAATGTGTCCTTTTCCTGCTCGTTACTGATGCGGCGCATCTTTAGTAGTTTCACTTGATCGGCCAAGGCATTGCTGTGGTAAGATGCCTTATATACCTTAAAAACAGCCTCGGTCAGTCCTACGAGTCCTTTTTTACGTTCAACGCCTTCTCTGTAAAATGTGGTAAGGTAAATCGGGTGCTGGGAATAATTGCTTCTTCTCTCGTCCAGCATCTCCTGTAATAAGCGTTTCGGATTGGTTAGACGCACGATAACTTCTTGGATGGAGATTACTTTAGGCTCTAGGGATAAGACGGTATGTTTATCTATTAACTCCCGACCATCTATCTCTTGGGGAAGATAGCCGATATGAGAGAAACGTACCTTGGATAATCGGAGTGAGTCCGGTAATTTCAATCGGAACTCTCCATTCTGGTTGGTGATGGTGCCGATAGCGGCCTCGCCGATTCCTACCGATCCGAACGCGATTGGCTCATGGGTATATTGATCCTGTAAAGAACCTTCTATCGAGAAATAGGTTTGTATGGAATCGGGAGTTACGGATGCGCTTTTAGGAGCGGAGGGACTCTCTGGCAGATAAAGCAAGAGATGGTTCTCTATCGTACGGATCGCCAGATTTTTATTACCGGTAATAGCGTATATAGCTTCTTGTATCGTATAATCTCCACCTTTTATCGATGTTGTTTGTTCATTATCGATAATCTTACTGTCGTATATAAAAAGATAGCCGGAACGTTCCGTGACGAGTCCCAGCAATTGGTAGATATTTCCTTTTGATTTAGGCAATCGTATGACCTGTCCCAGTACGTTACCATTCTGGGCATTCATAGGGATGAGAGCTACGAATAACAGCAACCATCCTACGATCAGCTGTCTCAAGGTTCGGAAATCATCCATATATTATTTTGTTGCGTACATTTTAGTTTTAACGCCGCGCAGATCAGTTCAGCCATCGTTGCGGGTGAGTTATTATAGAAACTAACGGTCAGCCGTCTATTCTCTAAATCAGCCGTTGTCTTCAATGGCATCATCGGATACTCCAGATTAATTACATGCAAGATATCTCCTAAGCGCTCATCCTTAAACTGGATACGGCGGGTGTAATCGGAAAATTGTTCGTTATCTTGAGTCGGAGCTACTTGTAAACGGTTGGAGAATAAGGATACGGTTTGGCCGGCCTTTACCAGCGTTTGTTCTCCGTTCTTCTTGAGTGTCACTTTCACTAATCCCCGGCGAACGGCCAATTCAAAGGCGCTTTTATCCGAGCTTTTGATATTGAATGAGGTTCCCAATACCTCGATCCGGGCCTGCTCTGTCTCGATTAGGAAAGGACGTTCCTTATTCCCGCTTACATCAAAAAGGGCGTTTCCTAGTAGAGACACCTCTCTTTTTTCTCTTTGGAAATGTTCCGGATAGCTTAACTGGCTGTTATCGGCCAGATAAACTATAGACCCGTCTTCCAAAGTCGTGACCAAGGTGGTGGAAGCCTCGTTATTATGCAGGGTGAGCAGAGTGGTTTCCGGTGTCCGTTCTTGTCCAAGGAAAATAGCTGTAGCTACCGATACACAAAGTATGATGATAGCGGCGGCCCATTTCATGAGTCCGATCCGGTATGGGATTTGTGTACCGGAAATTGGCTTATCCAGCAGCCCGTCTTGCTCCAAGCGAGTGTATAATTGTTCCCATGCTTGGTCTGTCTTCAATTTATTTTTTTCTATTTGATTCATAACTGTTAGGTATAATTCTCGATTTCTTTTCTTAGTGTTTGTAGTGCCTTGGTCATTTCCGCTTCTACTGTCTTTATGGACAATGAGAGGCTGGAGGCTATCTCCGCGTATTTCATTCCTTCGAAACGGTGCATCCGAAAGATCCGGAGGCGTCGTTCGGGCAATTTACCTAATGCCCGGTTGACCAAGGATTGCAATTCTTTGTACTCAAGTTGATCTTGCGGGGTATACGATTCGGATTCCGGATTCTCTCCGGCTAAAACCGTATTCCGGTATCGGTATCGTACTTCCCGATGCTCCAGATATTGTAAGGACCGGTTCCGGGTAGCTCCATAAAGGTAGTTCTTGATGGAACGTAAGATTGGAAGAGATTCTCTTTCTTTCCAGAATACATAAAACAAGTCCTGAACGATCTCCTCCGCGACTTCCTGCTCTCCTGTTATACTGGTCGCGTACAGGCAAAGAGGGGTATAATAAAGCCTGAAAATACTTTCGAATGCTTTAATATCCCCTTCCTTGATCTTTTTGAGTACGAACAAATCCATAATAATTTGGTTTCAACAGATAATTGATAATGGACAAAGATAATGATTTGTCCATATCATTGTCGATAGTATATTTACACGGTCAATTTTTATGTTGCTTCTTTAATTTATATACCGCATTCTCCAAAGACTCGGTAGGCTCGATAATGTTGTAAGCTCCCCAGAAGTTCTCGTCGGCGAAGTCCGATACCTTGTCGGATAGAGACTGATCCGCTTTAAAAGACATCCGGTAGGGGATGGAGTTATTTTGTTCTTTACCATCGGTAACGACCATCTCGGATACGATCGTGTAGTTGGTAGAGAAGAGTTTTCGTTTCCAGTCGCATTTAAAGCGAACCTCATTGCGGATATAACTCAGATAGCTCATGCCGTCACGTTCTTTGTAAGTTACGAGGAAAGCTACCTCCACGGGTTTAAATCGCAAGCCAAAAGGCTTTTTGCGGAGGATGGCCTCGGTAGCCTTATTCCGGTCATCCATGCTGAGGGCGAATTCCGCACGGCTGAAGGAAAGCCGTTCCTTATCGATATATAATTTGCCGTAATATAAAGCGTAAGGCAAGATCGCTTGAGGTTGGAAACTGATTACGTAATGCGGTCGGTCGTTTAACATCACGCTTTCTTCCATACGGAAGGCGTAATAAGGTAAGATATTCGGGTCGAGCAATAAATCCGGATTCTTCACTACATCCACGTAAACGGATAGGTTAGGGCCTCCCAATAATTTCACGGCTAATGTGTCGCTAGCCTTCTCGCTCAATAATTTACGTCCTTTATAGATCTGTACCCGATCCCGTTCCACGTTCCTGTCCTTATAGGGAGTTTTGTAAACATCGATAACCGCTTCCGAGATATTGATGTAACGACGGCCTTTTTGTGCGGTCTCCCGGTAGAACCCGGTAAGCATGCTACCTGTGGCGATGTAATTCTTATTTACTTTCTCAATCGCCTCCTCTACGATATATCGAGGATCTCCGGCCCGGATAATGACTTCGCTGAGCGTATTCATGTTCGGTTCGAGTAATACCGTACATTCTAATATGTCCTTATCGTTTACGGGGATCAAGCCATTCAAATATCCGATATGCGATACTTCTACTTGTCTGGCATGGAGGCCGTTTTTCACTTTGATAGAGAACTCACCGTCATTATTGGTGATCGTTCCCACGTTGGTTCCCGGAATAGAGATATTTACGTATTCCAGTTTTTTTCGTGTTTGCTTGTCTTTTACTACACCGCTGACAGTGATAAACTCATCGTCTGCGCTATCCTGTGCCTTTATAGAGGTTACACCGCAAGCCAACAGTATCATCAGGATAAATCCCATAGTTTGTTTACAGAGCGCTTTCATATTTGTATTGTTTTAATGGTAAATAATCACTTTGTACTTATATGATCGCCCAGGAAAGAAATACCCTATGGGATTTATCGAAAAAATCACACAACCTTTTGTCCGGGCTGCAAAGTCAACATTTCTTTAGGTACCGCTTTCTTGATGCTCTCTATTAAAATACCCGCTACGGTATGCCGGATAAAATCTTTACGGGTGACAAAGACGATCTCCCGTGTCGGCTTGGGAATGGCGAACGGACGTACCAATTCTTTCTGCTCTTTACTTAATTGCAGGGTAGCCAATTCCGGGATGAACGTAATACCGTTACCGCTTTCCACCATACGCATAAATGTCTCTAGGCTACCTAAACGGTAAGCGGCTTGGCGAACCTTTACCTTTTCCATCTGGCAGAAACGCATCAGCTGGTCACGGAAGCAATGTCCCTCGTCCAACAGCCACAACCGCTCGTCGTTGATATCGGCGGTACGGATCAAATCCTTTTTGAAGATAGATTCATTATGAGCCACGTATCCGAAGAATTGCTCATAATATAATATGTCTCCTTGTAAATAGGATTCTGTGGGTTGGTTCGCTATGATAGCGGCATCGATTTCCCCGTTTTGCAGGGCGGCCATAGTGGGAGCGGTTTTCATTTCCAGCATACGGATGTCAAGATCCGTATGCTTTTCCGATAATTGCTGGAAAAAGCGAGGTAGCAAATAAGGGGCGATAGTCGGTAGCACCGCTAAGCGGAACGTACCTTTCAATGACTGTTCCTCCTCGTTCACGATATCTTTGATAAGAGAAGCTTGATAGAGGACATTTCTCGCTTGCTCAATAACCTTACGTCCGGCAGGTGTGGGGCGAACGGGTTGTAGGTTTCGATCGAACAATTTAATACCTAGTTCGTCTTCCAGCTTTTGGATCATCATACTCAATGTCGGTTGTGTCACCCTACAATGCTCTGCTGCCTTTGCGAAATGACGATAAGTATCCACCGCTAGGATATATTCGAGTTGCTGTATATTCATAGTACTTAATTTTACAAGCGTTAGAAATTAATGAAGACAAACTTACGGAAAAACGCTGGAATAATCGAATAAAAGTGGAAGAATAAAGCAACTTAATTTGAGTATTAGGCATTTAGGGGGAAATCGGGGAAGTTGGGTGAAAAGCCAAAATACATTTGCTTATCATGGAACAGACGAATGGGCTAACTGGATGATAGATTTACACAGAAAAAATATGTAACTTTGGAGAGTAATTTACAAATGGTTTACAGTCGTATATATAATGAGCTAAAAATTAATTGATTAAAGTATATGTCAGACAGTATCGTCATTATTCCTACATACAACGAGAAGGAGAATATTGAGAATATCATTCGTGCCGTGTTCGGGCTGGAGAAAGTGTTTCATATCTTGGTGATCGATGATGGCTCTCCGGATGGGACGGCGGCTATCGTGAAGGGCTTGCAGAAGGAGTTCCCGGAGCGTCTTTTTATCGTGGAGCGTAAGGGGAAGCTGGGATTGGGTACCGCTTATATCCGGGGTTTTAAATGGGCTATCGAGCATAAATATGATTTTATTTTCGAGATGGACGCCGATTTCAGTCATAATCCCAATGACCTGCCGAAGCTATACGCCGCTTGTACCGCACAGGGTGCCGACGTAGCCATCGGGTCGAGGTATTGCAACGGGGTGAATGTGGTGAACTGGCCGTTGGGCCGTGTGTTGATGTCTTATTTCGCCTCGGTGTATGTCCGTATCGTCACGGGTATGAAGATACAGGATACGACGGCGGGCTTTAAATGTTACCGCCGTGAGGTGCTGGAGACGATCGATCTGGACCGTGTCCATTTCAAGGGATACGCCTTTCAGGTGGAGATGAAGTTTACGGCTTATAAGTGCGGCTTCAAGCTCGTGGAGGTGCCGATCATCTTTATCAACCGTGCCTTGGGTGTCTCCAAGATGAACTCTTCGATATTCGGGGAGGCTTTATTCGGCGTCCTTCAATTGAAATGGTGGAGTTTCTTCAGGAAGTATCCGAGGAAACATGCGAGCCATGCCTAATGAAAACAGAGTTTGACAATTTATAATAGGATAAGAAAGATGAATAAAATATTAATCCAAAATCCGAGAATCATCAACGAGGGCCGTTCTTTTATCGGCTCGGTGTTGGTGGAGGGAGATAAGATCGCGGCGGTGTTCGAGGGGGAGGTTCCCGGGAACGTGCGTGCCGAGGCGAACCAAGTGATCGACGCTACGGGGAAATGGTTGATACCGGGCGTCATCGATGATCAGGTGCATTTCCGGGACCCCGGGCTTACCCATAAGGGGGATATCGGGACCGAGAGCCGTGCGGCCGTGGCCGGTGGCGTGACGACCTTCATGGACATGCCGAACACGAAGCCACAGACCACGACGATCGCCGATCTGGAATGGAAATTCAACCGTGCCGCCGAGGTCTCCCGTGCGAATTACTCCTTCTTCTTCGGTGGGACAAACGATAATATGGACGAGATCCGCAGGCTGGATCGTAGCCGTGTGCCGGGACTGAAACTCTTCCTCGGCTCGTCTACGGGAAATATGCTGGTGGACAAGAAAGACTCGTTGGAGCGTATCTTCGGCGAGGCTGGTATGCTGATCGCCATCCATGCGGAGAAAGAGGAGGTGATCCGGCGTAATATCCAGTATTACACGAACCTGCATGGCGAGGATCTGGATATCTCTTTCCATAGCAAGATCCGTAGCGAGGAGGCCTGCTACCAATGCTCGGCCGAGGCGGTTGAACTGGCTACCCGCTTGGATTCCCGTTTGCATATCCTGCATCTCTCCACGGAGAAGGAATTATCGTTGCTCAGTAACCATCTTCCCTTGAGCGAGAAAAAGATAACCGGCGAGGTCTGCGTGCACCATCTGTGGTTTCATGACGGCGACTACGCCCAATTCGGTAATCGTATCAAGTGGAATCCTTCTATCAAGACGATCGAGGATCGCGCGGCGCTGCGTGAGGCGGTCAATAACAATACGATCGATATCGTGGCTACCGACCATGCCCCGCATCTACCGGAGGAGAAGCAAGGCTCTTGCTTGAAGGCGGCTTCCGGAGGACCGCTTATCCAGCACTCCTTGATCACGATGTTGGAGCTGGCGATGGAAGGCCGTTTCACGTACGAGAAGGTGGTCGAGAAGATGGCGCATATGCCGGCGGAGCTGTTTCGTATCGATAGGAGGGGATACATCCGTTCCGGATACTACGCCGATATCGTATTGATCGATCCGGAGCAGACTTGGACGGTATCGAAGGAGAATATCTTGTACAAATGCGGCTGGTCTCCTTTCGAGGGCTATACGTTCCACCATGGCGTATGGAAGACTTTCGTGAATGGCGAGTTGGCCTATGGCGATGGAGTGGTGAATGACGCCTTGAGGGGTAAGGAAGTCCGTTATCTATAGCAGTAGAGACGGGGCATGCCCCCGTCTCATCCTATCTATTGGATATCGATCAGTTTATGGGTTTGCAGACTTAGTCTCCACCGGGGATGCCGGAGGATGTAATCCACTACCTCTTTCGTATTTTGGCAGGAGCAGGGTTGCAGGAAATGGTACCGTGCGGGGATTTCGGCGTATGCGGACAGGTCTTGCCCGGTATAAACCACCTTTATCTCGTCGACTCTTTCCAATACCACCGGGGCGTTCTCCTTGGGCGAGCAAGTCACCCAGTCGATGCCGTCGGGCAAGGGGCGTGTGCCGTTGGTCTCGATACAGATCTGTTTCCCCGCCTCACGTAAGCGGGATATAAGCGCCTTGTCGATCCACAGACTAGGTTCTCCTCCCGTCAGGATCACTATCCGTGCGGGAAAGGAAGATACCTTCTCCACGATCTCCTCGTCCGTCATCATTACGCCCTCCTCGTGGCGGGTGTCGCAGAAGCTACATCTCAGGTTACAACCGGAGAAGCGGACGAATACGGCGGGAGTCCCCGTATGGAACCCTTCGCCTTGCAAGCTGTAGAATATCTCGTTAATCTTTCTCATAGATTGCCGTGTTACCCTCAGACTCTTTTACCTCTACCTTGAAACAAGACGGGATCTGCTCGTATACCCAAAAGGCTATGTTCTCCGCCGTCGGGTTGAAAGGCAGGATATCGTTCAAGTTCTGGTGGTCCAACAGGGATTTCACCGATCTCTTGATATGGCTGAAATCGACTACCATGCCATCGGCGTTTAATTCCTTGGAGCGGCAATAAACCGTGATCATCCAATTGTGACCATGTAGATTCTCACATTTGCTGGGGTAGGACAATCTCAAGCTATGGGAAGCGGAGATCTCCATACGTTTAATTACGGTATACATACGATAATAATGTTTATACGATAAATAATAATGTACCTAATGTCACCTCGGCACACAAAAAAATCCCGGATATTAATCCGGGATGCAAATATACGAAATATTTAGTTTGTTTGTACGACACTTGTCTACGATCGGTAGAGACAGGCGATATGTCGATCGGCTATGCCTCTTGGTTCAGCGCCTTCATCGAGAACAGGAAGGTCGTTCCTTTGCCCTCGCCCTCGGACTCGAACCAAAGCTTTCCTCCATGAAGCTCCACGAAGTCCTTGCAAAGCATCAATCCCAGACCGGAGCCTTTCTCGTTCTTCGTCCCGTAGGTCGTGAAATGCGAGTCTTGTTTCAAGAGCTTGTCTTGATCCTCTTTCTTGATGCCCTTGCCGGTATCTTTCACGCTAACGGTTACGAAATCCCCCTCGGAGCGTGAGGATAAGGTGATCGTGCCCCCCTCGAAACTAAACTTCATGGCGTTAGAGATCAGGTTACGGATAATCGTCTTGAGCATATCGATATCGACCAAGCCTACCAGCTCTTTATCCAGATTTTCTAGGATAATCTTCACGCCTTTTTGCGCCGCCATCGGGACATACATCTCGGCGGTACTGTCGATGATACTGTTTATGTCGGTCTGTTGCTTATATACGTGCTGCTTGTTCAAGCGGTTCTTGGCCCATTTCAGCAGGTTGTCCAGCAAGAGGAAGATCTCCTCGGAGGTCTTGTTCATCATCTGGATCATCTCGTACACCTCGTCGCCTACCCGCTCCTTGTCCACCATCATCAAGATGGCGTTATTCATCATTTTCAACGAGCCTAGCGGGGAACGCAGGTCATGGGCGATAACGGAGTATAGCGTATCCCTAGACTCGATCGTGTTCTCCAGCTCGGCCTTGATGCGCTTGATGCTGTAAAGCTCGTAGCGGTGGGCCACCCTCTTCACCAGCTCCTCACGTTGGAAAGGCTTTGTGACGTATTCGGTGGCGCCCAATTGGTAACCTTTCACGATGCTTTGCATATCGCTTAGGGCGGACATGATAATCACGGGTATATCCGTAGTCTCGGGATTGCTTTTCAGATGCTGGAGGACCTCATATCCGTCCATCTCAGGCATCATGATATCGAGTAATATCAGATTTGGGTGTTTCTCGTTAGCTATGCGTAGCGCTTTTGTCCCGCTGTCGCAAGTCAAAAGCGTATATCCCTCTTTCTTCAGTATGGCTTGTACTAGCATGACGTTTGTAGGGACATCATCTACGATAAGAACTTTATACTCTGAGGCCAATTTATCCATTGTATCTAAATTGTGTTCTAGTTTTCTTGATATTCAAATAGTATCAATAGCGCAAAAGTATTAATTAAAGTCGACATATAACGACTATTTATCCATCTATTTTTTTATTTTTTTATCCCGCGCCTCGTTTGGCTTTTTCCCAAGCGCCTGTGCCTTTATGCTTAGCGAGATAGCTATACCCTCGTATGACATTGATATTCATGAATAAAAAGTAATAAGGAATGAATAATAGCTTGTTCCGGATGTTCCGTTTTTCCATTTTATACCCCAAGTATCCCAGCAGGTAAAACGCTAATTGCAGGGCAAGGATGACCGTGTAAAGGGTATGCCCGGTACAGGCAAGGAGCAGGTTGAGGGGCAGGAGGGCGAAGAGCACGACCGGCGTCAGCGTCCAGCGCAGTAC
>OHOM01000429.1_pt1 | contig 18946 bp, 16 predicted proteins | sample 1569901 | NCBI WGS metagenome assembly OHOM01 (sample SAMEA3879526, study PRJEB24766) | human gut metagenome | biome: human-associated habitat; feature: feces | place: USA | collected 1985/1987
TGGCTGAGAAATGGACCAATTATAAAGCTCACCAAAAATTAGTGAACCCTGCCAACAAGCGTCGTCTGGACATCATCGTAGTAGGAACCGGACTTGCCGGTGCCAGTGCTGCCGCCTCTCTGGGCGAAATGGGTTTCAGAGTATTCAACTTCTGCATCCAGGACTCTCCGCGCCGTGCACACTCCATCGCTGCACAAGGTGGTATCAATGCTGCTAAGAATTACCAAAACGACGGTGACTCTGTATACCGTCTGTTCTACGATACAGTAAAGGGTGGCGACTACCGTGCCCGCGAAGCTAACGTTTACCGTCTGGCTGAAGTATCCAACAATATTATCGACCAATGCGTTGCACAAGGTGTTCCTTTCGCCCGCGAATACGGCGGTACACTGGACAACCGTTCTTTCGGTGGTGCTCAGGTATCCCGTACTTTCTATGCCAAGGGTCAGACCGGACAGCAGCTGTTGCTGGGTGCATACTCTGCATTGAGCCGCCAGGTGAACGTAGGCACTGTGAAACTGTATACCCGCTACGAAATGGAAGACGTTGTCCTCATTGACGGACGTGCCCGCGGTATCATTGCAAAGAACCTCGTTACCGGTAAATTGGAACGTTTTGCCGCCCACGCTGTGGTAATCGCTACCGGTGGTTACGGCAATGCCTACTTCCTTTCTACCAATGCAATGGCATGTAACTGCTCTGCAGCAATGGCTTGCTACCGTAAAGGTGCCTGGTTTGCCAACCCTGCTTACGTACAGATTCACCCCACTTGTATCCCGGTTCACGGCGACAAGCAGTCTAAGCTGACTTTGATGTCCGAATCTCTGCGTAACGATGGTCGTATCTGGGTTCCGAAGAAGCTGGAAGATGCCAAGAAACTGCAGGAAGGTACACTGCAAGGAAAAGATATTCCCGAGGAAGACCGCGACTACTACCTGGAACGCCGTTATCCGGCATTCGGTAACCTCGTTCCGCGTGACGTTGCCAGCCGCGCTGCCAAAGAACGCTGCGACAAGGGCTTCGGCGTGAACAACACCGGTCTTGCCGTATTCCTTGACTTCTCCGAAGCTATCAACCGTCTGGGTAAAGATGTCGTTGCACAACGTTACGGCAACCTCTTCGATATGTATGAAGAAATCACTGATGTCAGCCCATACGAAAACCCGATGATGATTTATCCGGCTATCCACTATACCATGGGTGGTATCTGGGTTGACTACGAACTGATGACCTCCATCAAGGGACTGTTCGCCATCGGTGAATGTAACTTCTCCGACCACGGTGCAAACCGCCTCGGTGCTTCCGCCCTGATGCAAGGTCTGGCCGATGGTTACTTCGTATTGCCTTACACTATCCAGAACTATCTGGCCGACCAGATTACAGTTCCCCGTTTCTCTACCGACCTGCCCGAATTTGCAGCTGCAGAAAAGGCCGTTCAGGAGAAGATTGACTGGATGATGAACATCAAGGGTAAGAAGTCTGTAGACTCTATCCACAAGGAACTGGGCCACATTATGTGGGAATATGTAGGTATGGGACGTACGGCCGAAGGCTTGAAGGAAGGTCTGAAGAAGCTGAAAGAAGTCCGCAAGGAGTTCGAGAAAGAACTGTTCATCCCGGGCGACAAGGAAGGTATGAATGTAGAACTCGACAAGGCTATCCGTCTGTACGACTTCATCACTATGGGCGAGCTGGTTGCTTACGATGCACTGAACCGTAACGAAAGCTGCGGCGGTCACTTCCGTGAAGAATATCAGACTGAAGAAGGCGAAGCCAAGCGTGACGATGAAAACTACTTCTACGTGGCTTGCTGGGAATATCAGGGTTCTGACGAAAAGGAACCGGTATTGCTGAAAGAGCCGCTGGTTTACGAAGCAATCAAGGTACAGACTCGTAACTACAAGAGCTAATCGGGAAGTTGAACATTTAAAGAATTAAAGAAAATGGATAAAAATATATCATTTACGCTCAAGGTATGGCGCCAGAAGGGTCCGAAAGCAAAAGGCGCTTTTGAAACATACCAAATGAAAGATATCCCGGGCGATACTTCATTCCTCGAAATGCTGGATATCTTGAACGAACAGCTGATTTCTGAAGGTAAAGAACCGGTTGTATTCGACCACGACTGCCGCGAAGGTATCTGCGGTATGTGTTCGCTCTACATCAACGGACATCCCCACGGTCCTGCAACCGGCGCTACGACTTGCCAGATTTATATGCGTCGTTTCAACGACGGCGATACCATCACTGTTGAACCGTGGCGCTCTGCCGGTTTCCCGGTTATCAAGGACTTGATGGTCGACCGTACGGCCTACGACAAGATTATGCAGGCAGGCGGCTACGTCAGCGTACGTACCGGTGCTCCCCAGGATGCCAACGCTATCCTGATTCCGAAGCCCATCGCTGACGAGGCTATGGATGCTGCCAGCTGTATCGGTTGTGGTGCTTGTGTGGCTGCTTGTAAGAACGGTTCTGCTATGCTGTTCGTTTCTGCCAAGGTGAGCCAGCTGAACCTGTTGCCCCAAGGCAAACCGGAAGCATTGCGCCGTGCCAAGGCTATGTTGAGCAAGATGGACGAACTCGGTTTCGGTAACTGTACAAACACTCGTGCGTGCGAAGCTGAATGCCCGAAGAATGTTTCCATCAGCAACATTGCTCGCCTGAACCGCGACTTTATCATTGCGAAACTGAAAGACTAATCCGGTCTTTCTGCAAATAATATAGGATGCGCTTCGGATAAACCTTTTGAGCAAGCTCAGATTTATCACTCAGCTTTCACTATATTTGATTAATATCACAAGAGACTCCTCTGCCGGGAAACCGCCGGAGGAGTTTTTTTATGACATGCCGTTTACTTCAGATAAATTGCCGGCACGCAAGCTACGGGGAGAAGCCCCGAAATTCTTTTTGCAGAAATTGGAAAAATGAGGCAGCGATTCAAAGCCATATTTATAGCAAATCTCTGATATAGAAGCATCCGTATAACGAAGTTCATAAACCACGCTTTCCTTCCTCCGTTCCATCATCCACTCGTACACCGGTTGATGAAAAACAGAATTGAATATACGCCGGAAAGTAGCTACTGTATATCCTCCCAACTGGGCAAGTTCCTCTACCGTCTTGACTTTGGCATGATTCTGCAAGACAAAGTAGTGGAAGGAATTAGTATACTGGGCAAGAGGATGTATCAGCATGGAAAGCTCATAGTCGGAGTAGTAATTTCCAAGAATGAAAGCAAGTTCTTTCCGTTTGAAACAAAGTATTTCCCGGCAAATCTTCTCCTCGGACAAATAGGCCTTGGAACTTTCCAGAAAGAGCTGCAACTCGGGAGTAATGGTCAAAGGATAGAATATCAATGGAGGGGTAACCTCTTTCATAATATGGTTATACCGGTCCTCACAGAAGAATTCAGGCTTACTGAACCGGTAACAAACGCATTCCACATCCGTCATGGCAAGTATTTCGTACTTGGAACCAATAGCTTGAAGGATGAACTCACCTGCATGCAACACAGTTCCCGCATACTCCTTACTGTTGACAAGCACTTCTCCTTTCAGCAGGAAAATTATAATATTTTCCTCACACTTTCGCGCCGGCAGATGGAATCCTCTGGGGTGGGAAGCATATATTATTGCATTGTCCACAGCCTTGGGACATTGAGCGCATTGTTTTTTACCTCTGCAAGCAGAAGAGTTGGGCATCGGCAAGTAGATTTGTTTGTTTGTTGCAGTGACAAAAATAGATAAATAATACTCATAAAAGAAACATTCCCCGAAAACTTTCATAAAGAAGTTTCGGGGAATGAATAAAATAGAAGTAATTCAGTTTTTTATTGCGGACAGTGCCGTTTTATTTTTCCACGTTCGTATCATCAGCCGTACTCCATGGACCAACTTCAGGTACAAAGGTTACTTTTGCCGCCTTATTGGCCAGCGTCAGCGTATAACGTATCTTTTTGCCTTCACCCCAGGCTTGTGTATCATTCAAGTCAATGGCGGAAGTTACAGTATCAAGAAGAACGTCTTTCTCATAGATGTCATAGACAACATTGATTTTGGCATTCGTATCCAACGTCTGGGGCATCAACATCCAGGCTGCATTCATTTCCACACCCGTTGTATTCACTTCCAATGCACTGCCGGCAATCGTATGCGCATAAGTGGCTGTTCCTTCTTGTGACTTCCATGTTGAATCATCAAAACCATAAGTTCCCTTATTGTGCACGCCGGATATTGTAAGTGTTTTCAGTTTATAAGTCAAAGCGTCGGCTGCCTTGACAGTGAAATTTATTTGGGTCAGTATATGGCCGAATTTCAAAGATACCCCACTGGCATTTGATGCCTTGGTTGCATCCGTCACTTTCGCGGCTACCAAGTCCGTTTGGGCAGCTACATCTGCTACCGTATAAGTAATGGAAGGATATATAGCACCAGCAGCCGGTTGATTGTACGTCAAGGCTCCGGTACCCGGATTCCCGTAAGCAAAGAACTGCAAGTTATCCGTCATTGGCCAATAATATGTTCCCCCAGTCAAACTCCAGTTGGGAGCACTATAGGTTACTTTAACATCTGTCATGAATTCCTTCATCGCATCAAAAGTCGCAACGGAGGCCATTGCTGTCGCTCCCGTATTATAAGCATACACAGTGAACCCTACCTTCTGCAATTCCGGCAAATCAGTCACTGTGGCTCTCGTAGTGTTACCCACTACTGTTCCCAATTTAATCTCTGCCTTTTGTCCGGCATTCTCTATCTCCTCACTTTCCGAGCAACTCATTACTGCTGCTGCAGCCAAAGCCAAAAATAAAACCTTCTTCATAATTGTCTGTTATTAAAGTTAATATATTTATTTGTCTGTTTGCTATCAATTCACTGGTAGCTCCACATCCGTCTCATCATCCCAATCGTCCACATCGCCACCAATCCCTCCATCTCCTTCATCGGTTCCCGGTTCCAAATCATCCACCACAACCTTGTCCTCCGGTACGGGAACTTCGATATGGATTTCCGACCCAGGAACGCCCACATCAGGTTCTTCTTCGCCTCCTCCCGAGGGAGGAGCTGTTTCAATCACTTCCGTGATGTCTACCTTCACCTCTTGAACCGTTTTATCTCGTTTCACAATCTTCAGTGTCAGCAACATAGGACTATCCGCACGGGTCTTGGTATCTTTCAGTAATACAAAACTGGAGAAATACCCCCATAAAAGCCCGTTTTCACGCTTTGTATCCACACATATAGGTACCTCGCTCAAATGGCAAGCACGGTTGCCTATAAAGTAACTTCCGTTCAAGCCGTCCACATGGCAGATGATGCTCGATATTCTATCCCATCCTTCCACCTTTATATCAAAGGAATAATGGTCCACTACCGCTTCCGGCTTCCAGTCCAACGGAAGCGCCACATCACTCTGCCCTATTTCCACCTCGTCCAAAGCCACCACATACAAAGGGTCGGGCGACCAAACCATATTTTCGTGTACATCCAGCCCCGTACAGTGTCCCGTAAAAGCCTCAATCGTCTCATAACTCTCGTCGCCCCGTATCTGTATACTCTCCGTATTGAAGTTATAGGCCACCACCGCATACTTCCCCGGCGGTACCTTCACCTCACCCCCTCCGGCAGGCAGATAACTTTCAACCTTTCTCCCCTGAGTATCTTTCGGATAGAAGATAATCCGCATGGTCTGCGGCAGCTTATCCGTCACCCCTTTCCAATCCAGTTTAATCTGTACTCCGCTAACGGGATAATCATCCAGCATATCGCGGAAGTCACAGCTTCCCAGCATTGGCAACAGTCCGAAGAACAGCCAGAGAATCATATGCCGTGCATCTTTCATACCACTCATCTCCCCGACGTTAGAAGCCATACCAAAGAAATTTTTGCTTTTGTCGGCCCGATAAAGTGATACTTTCCACTACTGACCCAAACCAAGTCATTTCCATAAGAAGTATATTTCCTGTACTCCGTATCCAAGTATCCAATGCCCACACTGAATTCAATCGCCAGATGCCGAGCCAGTGGACGCACGTATCCATAAGTTATTCCTGCAGCTGCGTAATACTTCCCCCGGTATCCCTTCTCCTTTTTCAACTGAAAATCATAGGTACCTCCTTCGGCATATGCTCCCAGGAAGTGTCCGGACAATCTTCCGCGCGTATGGCGGTTTCCCAACCAGTAACGCGCCTCTGTCCCTCCCGAAAGGAGCTGATAGCAGAAATTACATCCGCTGTCAGACCACCAAGGGCATTTGTACTCAACATTCAAAGACCACCTCTTTCCCAATGGCAGCTCCACTTCTATGTTCGGAGCCAAGGCCAGGTCGTAAAGCAAATTATTTTTTAACGCCAGCACCGTTTTACAAGTATGGCTATGGGATTCTGCCGACTTATTCTGCCCTATTACCTGCCCCGACATCATACAAAAAAGGAGTAGCCAAAGGACATATATAAAAATGCGTTTTCCCATAATTTCGCGTTGTATATAAACAAAAGTAGAAGATAATTACCGAATAAAAATCACTTTCCATCACTCTTTTCAAAGGCTGAAAGGTTCTGTGAAACGATTGAAACAGATTTGCAACTTCTGCCTTATCCGGGACGCTGTGAATAGATTCTTCTCTCTCAAAAAGTCAATCCGTGTGCGAAAACAGTAAAATTCAGTGAAAGAAATACAAAAGAAGTAGCAGGAACATTCTGAAATTTGGAAGATAACAACGGGAACCTTACATTTGTAATGTGATTTTTTTCATAGTATTAGATTTAAGGTTAACAAAGGTTGGAGTACAGCGGTACTCCTTTTTTTATGCCCATACGTTTCTCCGAATGACAAAAAATAGCTATCTTCGATGGCTTTTATAACTGTTAAAGAAGAAAACATCACCACTTGAGCCCATTATGAAAAAACCGGTACTCGCATTGCTTTCCATAATCCTACTTACCGCAGGATGTTCCCAACGGCCTGCCGCCACCACCAAGATACCCCTGACCAGCGCACACCGTGGTGCCGCCACCATCGCTCCCGAAAACACAATGGCATCCGTAGATTCGTACATCAAATACGGTGTAGGCAATATAGAATGCGATGTCTGCATCAGTAAGGACAGTGTCTTCTACGTACTGCACGATTCCACCCTCGACCGTACCACCAACGGTACCGGCGCCATCTCCCAATGGCTGTCCACCGACATCGACACACTGGATGCCGGCTCTTGGTTTGCGCCCCGATTTGCCGGACAACGGGTACTACGCCTTACCGACCTGCTACGCAAGGCCAAAGAGCACGGTTTAAGAATCACCATCGACTACCGCAACGGCGGTCTGCACCAATTACTGAACTTGATAAAGGACGAAGGCATGCTGGAAAACTGCAACTTCACCTTCAGCAAGGAGTATCATGCCAAATGCTTCAGAAAGATGGCACCCGAGGTAAGAACCCTGCAAGCCTACATCAAAAGTGAAAAGGACATAGAGCATGTCGTAAAGGAACTGCATCCCGACATCGCTGTCGTCTGGATTGACTCCCTTACCCCGCAATTCGTAAAGAAATGCCGTGAGCACAACCTGCAGGTACTGGCACTCGTCCTGGGGCTGGACGACAAGACGGAAGAGAACCAGAAGGCAGTCGACCTGGGGGTAGACATCATAGCGACGGACCACCCGGAAAAGTTCATCATGAAATACGGGAAACCGTCCATGTAAGGCAAGAGACCTGCCGCGCTCAAGTCAGCAAGTGATAGACACCGCCCACCATTGCCTTGACCACTCCCTTCATCTCCAACTCAAAAAGCAAGGCACTCATCCGGTTGACGGGTATGTCCGCTTCCACCACCATCGCATTGATATGGAGGTCTCCCTGCCGCATAAGAATACGCACAACGAGCTCCTCCTCTTCCGTCAGTTCCGGGAAGAGATTACGCTGGATACCTTCTGTCCGGGCAGGCTGCTCCGCTACGGCCCAGCCCATAATCTGCACAAACTCTTCCGCACTCTGGATAAGGGCGGCCTTGTTGTCGCGTATCAACCGGTTACAACCGATGGAAGATTCGTCCGTAACACGCCCCGGAACGGCAAAGCAGTCACGATGGTATCCCTCCGCCAACTCTGCAGTGATAAGGGAACCTCCCTTTGCGGCAGACTCCACCACAATGGTAGCATCACTCATACCCGCCACAATACGGTTGCGGCTGACGAAATTATGCTTGTCCGGATTCGTCCCGGTAAGGAATTCGGTCAACAGTCCGCCTTGTGCCAGCATGTCGATGGCTGTTTTCCGGTGTACATACGGATAGATGCGGTCCAGTCCGTGAGCAAGGACAGCAACGGTAGGGAGATGATTTGCCAAAGCGGCCTGATGGGCATGGATATCTATCCCGTAAGCCAGTCCGCTTACTACCAGCACATCGGGACAAAGAACGGCCAAATCGCGCAGGAAGTCGGCACAGAATTGCTTGCCGTAATCGGTGGCACGGCGTGTACCTACCATATCGATGACATGCAGGCGGTTGAAATCGGTGTTTCCTTTAAAGAAAAGTACAATCGGCGCATCCTCACATTCGCGCAAGCGGGAAGGGTAAGCCTCATCCTTCAACGTCAGGCAGGAAAGACGATTCTTCTCTACAAACTCCATCTCCTGCTCGGCACGCAGAAAGGCAGCGGGACAATCAAGAGCCGTCACTACCCCCGGATTCACACCGGGCATGATTTCGGGGAGCTCCTTCCGCCGACTGAATACTTCGGCAGCACTGCCCATACCCTCTATTAAACGCTTTGCCCCGATATGTCCTATACCGGGGCAAAGTGTGAGAGCTATGCTGCAAATCCGTTCGTCACTGTTCATTCCACCACAGATTACACAGATTCACACGGATTGAGATAAGGGGCAAAGAGACGGTCGAACAGTTCGCTATCGCTTAACCGTCCGTTCACCACACATACGGTTTCAACTATGCCTTTGAGACAGACTTTGCCGTCGGAAGCACGGAAGATATCTTGGTAAAAGACGTACTTGATACCCTCCTTCTTCATGTAGAGTTTGGAGACAAACTCGTCACCACTCCTCAGGGGAGTCTTGAAAGCCATATTGATACGTGCCACTACCGGGTCTACCCCCTGCTCGTGCAGTCCGGCAAAGCTGACGCCGGCACTCAACAGAAACTCATGGCGCGTATGCTCCAGATAATGCTGATAATTGGCATTATTGACGATGCCTTGCAGGTCGCATTCATAGTCGCGCACCTTCATGGGAAGTTCATAGATATAATTCATATTTACTATTGGACTATTTACTATTTGATACTTAGCCACGTTGTTTCTCCACATCCAAGCCTTTGAACTTCTTCAGTTCCTCTACGCTGACCAGCTTGTAGAGTTTGTCACTGGGACGTATTTTCACCGATTTCATCGAGAAATGCTGGCCTTTCTTTACAGTCTGCACGGGTTTCAAATCGACGCGTGCCTCGTCCAAAGTGACGAATTCGGCACCCGTTGTGGGACCCGTAATCAGCAACTTGTCGCCTACGCTCACTTCGGCTGCTTCTACCAGGAACTCTGCCACACCGATGTTTGAGAAGTAGCGGATGCCCTTACCCACATAGATTTTACGTTCCGTAGCGGCAGAGCCGTAGTTCTTGGTCCATTCGCCCAAGCGTTGTCCCAGGTAGTAGCCGTCCCAGAAACCACGATTGAAGACCGTCTTCAAACGTTCGTCCCACCGGGCAATTTTCTCATCGGTGAATGTATCGTCCAGATAGGAACGGATGGCTTCTTTGTAACACTCCACTACCGTGCGCACGTACTCGGGTCCGCGGGCACGTCCTTCTATTTTGAAAACACGAACACCTGCATCCAGCATCTTGTTCATGAAGTGGATAGTTTTTAAGTCTTTGGGGGACATGATGTATTGGTTGTCCACCTCCAATTCCACATCCGTCTCCTTGTCGCGCACCGTATAACTACGGCGGCATACCTGCATGCAGGCACCGCGGTTGGCGGAGTGGTTCATTTCATGCAATGAGAGATAACACTTTCCGCTGACTGCCATGCAAAGCGCACCGTGGCAGAACATCTCTATACGTATCTGCTCTCCACTGGGACCGCAGATATTCTCCTCACGGATATGTCGGTAGATTTCTGCCACCTGCTCCAAATTCAGCTCACGCGCCAGCACCACCACATCGGCAAACTGCGCATAGAAGCGCAGGGCTTCCACGTTGCTGATGTTGAGCTGTGTGCTGAGGTGTACCTCCTGCCCTATCTGCCGGGCATAGCTCATCACTGCCACATCAGCGGCAATGACTGCCGAGATGCCTGCCGCCTTTGCCGCATCTACAATGGTACGCATCAGCGGAATGTCATGGTCGTATATAATGGTATTGACGGTGAGGTAGCTCTTCATGCCATGTTCGTCGCACGTCCGGGCTATTTCCCGCAAATCGTCGATAGTGAAGGTATTTGCCGAACGGGCACGCATGTTCAGGTTCTCGATACCGAAATAGATGGAGTCGGCACCTGCTTGTATGGCTGCTGCGAGAGATTCGCGCGAGCCTACCGGTGCCATGATTTCGAAGTCACTGATTGAGTGTTTCATCATTTCTTTTTGAATTAGAGTATGCAAAGGTAGGCTTTTTTCTGTACTTTTGCGGACAAATCCGCTTAGATTATGAAGATTAAAGATATAGACCTGGGCCCACGCCCCGTATTCCTCGCCCCGATGGAGGACGTCACCGACCCTGCTTTCCGCCTGATGTGCAAGCACTTCGGAGCAGACATGGTATATACCGAGTTCGTTTCTGCCGATGCCTTGATACGCTCCGTAGGCAAGACCCAGCAGAAACTGAACATCAGCGATGAAGAGCGGCCCGTAGCCATACAGATATACGGACGGGACACCGCCACCATGGTAGAAGCCGCCCGCATTGTGGAGCAGGCACATCCGGACACGCTGGACATCAACTTCGGCTGCCCCGTGAAGCGCGTTGCCGGCAAGGGTGCCGGTGCCGGTATGCTACAGAACATTCCGCTGATGCTGGAAATCACCCGTGCCGTGGTAGATGCCGTGAAGATTCCCGTCACCGTGAAGACCCGCCTGGGCTGGGATGCCAACAGTAAAATCATCGTAGACCTTGCCGAGCAGTTGCAGGACTGCGGCATTGCCGCCCTCACCATCCACGGCCGTACCCGCGCCCAGATGTATACCGGCGAGGCGGACTGGACACTTATCGGCGAGGTGAAAAAGAACCCACGCATGCACATTCCCATCATCGGCAACGGTGATATCACCACTCCCCAACGGGCCAAAGAATGCTTCGACCTCTACGGTGTGGACGCCATCATGATAGGCCGTGCCAGCTTCGGCCGCCCGTGGTTCTTTAAGGAAGTGAAGCATTATTTGGAGACGGGCGAAGAACTCCCTCCGCCGAGTTCCGAATGGCGGCTGAACGTACTCCGCCAGGAAGTGGAAGACAGCGTCAACCTGCTGGATGAACGACGGGGCATACTGCACGTGCGCCGCCACCTGGCAGCAAGCCCGCTCTTCAAAGGGATTCCCAATTTCCGCGACACCCGGATAGCCATGCTGCGGGCAGAGACGAAGGAGGAACTGTACCGCATCTTCGAAGAGATAGAACCGTTGCTGCCATAGGAGAAAACCGCATACGATTTTTACCATCGAGTCCGATACTTGAGCAATCATCCTCACGCCCCTTCTTGAATAGCTTCTGAGAGGGGGGGAGTATTCAGACGCAGATGACACGCTTTGTTGCCATCCGCATAACTCACTGTCTGTCAGCAAGAAATTTTGCCAACCACTTGCCTTGCCCTTGGCAAACTTTTGCCATGCCTATGGCAAAGTTTTGCCAACGCGGTGGCAAAGCCTTGCCAATGGGAAGGCAAAACCTTGCCAACAAGGAGGCAAGAAAAAAACATTGTTTCTTTGGCAGAAAGAAACAAGTCCCTATATTCGTCTTCCCAAGAAAGAAAGAATCCCATAAATATGTCTTTATGAAAAAGAAAAAACTGCTCAAACAGCTCATCGTAAACTTCCAGCATTCACTTCCGGCAGAAGTTTATCCGCGTACATTGGTATTGCCCACAGACAGTGGAAAGATAATCACCGTGCCCGACTAGCGGAACATCGGCTGCGCAAACCATCGCTTGAACATCCACGTGGCCAGGATATAAATGCCGAAAGCCGATACGAAACCCACGATAGAGTCTATCAGGTAATGTGCCTGGATATAGACCGTAGCCCCGCACAACAGCAGATAGAAAGGAAACAAGCAGGCAAACAGACGCTTGCTGCCACGCCATGCCATAATCATCAGTACCGTAGACATTCCGACGTGCGAACTGGGAAAAGCAGCCGTGGGGCGCTCACCCACCTGCTGGGAACTCTCCACCAGGTTGTAGAAGAAGCCGTGCTCATAGCCCGGACCGGGAAGAAGTTCCTGATGGTGATGGAAATAGTCACCGATGGACGGGAAGATACCTTGCGCCACATGGTCGCTTCCAATGGCGGGGAAGTAGAACTGCGGCCCGGCAACGGGGACGAAAATATAAATAAGGTAATAGATGAAGAAAGCGGTGACGATGACGAACGAAACCTTCTCGAAAAGGTCGAAACGATAAAGGAAATACCACACCACCACCAGCAGAATCATCGGATAATAGAAGAAGTATCCCATATTGAACGGCTCGCTCACCCACATCTGCGGAAACCTTTCACAGAACCACACAGCAGGCTGTCCACCAAACATCCACTGCTCCACCGACGCGAACACGTGGTCGAGATTGGGGAATATCCGGTTGAACTCAAAGGTGTCGGGATACCAATAGGAAAGCAGTGACATCTGGATGGCTATGCGCACAAAGGCAGAGAACTTGCAGGGTGCCAGCCGGTAAAGATACATCAACAGGAACGTCATACCCGCAATGACAACACGGTCTGCAAGCATCTGCACCGGATGATCCATTTCCTGAAAAAGAAACAGAATGAGAATGGAAGTCAGCAAATTGTATATCAGCGTAATCTTCTCTACCGCAAAAAGCCCCTTACGGGTTTCTACCCTTTTAAATAAATCTAAAGCCATCCCTTATCCTTATACCAGGCAATGGTTTCCTTTACACCCCGTTCCAGGTCGTACTCAGGACTGAAGCCCAGTTCCTCGACGGCCGGCGTGATGTCACACTGCCAGTTGCGTTGTTTCATTATTCTATACTTGTCCGAATTGAGCGTACTGGTCTTGTTCTGCCGCTTCGCCCAAAATTCAGCGAGCAAAGATACGACTTTCAATACAATTAACGGACATCTCAGGCGAATAACAAACGGATTGCCCAATTCTTTCCTTATCAAATCGGAAAAAGCACGGCTGCTATACACCTTCCCGTCAGCCAGGAAATAGGCGCGGCGGGACACCTGCTTCTCTATCCCGAGGAAGACGGCCTGCACGATATCCTTTACATATACAAACGTCAAGTCCTGGCGGCAGAAGCCTACAGAAAAGTCCGTATGCTGCCGGATGGACTTTGCCATAAGATAATAATCCTTCTCACGCGGCCCGTATACACCCGTCGGCCGGTAGATGACGTAGGGGAAACCCGGAATACTCTGCAAATAAAGTTCTGTTTTCAGTTTACTGAGTCCGTAAGCGGTATTGGGTGAAGGGGGGTCACTCTCCATAATCGGGTCGTAGGTCCTCTCGCGTACCGGGCCGAACACACTCAGCGTACTGATGAAGATAAACTGCTTGGGAATCATGTTCAGCTCCCTCAGCGTATCGATGAAGTATTTGGTCTGCAGATAATTCACCAAATCGAATTCGTTCTTGTCCACACACTTCGTCACACCGGCACAATGGACAATATAATCAAACTTATTGTAGGTCCCTTTATGTCCCGAGAGTTGTGCCCTCAGTTCATTGGGGTGCGCAAAGTCCAGTTCGAGGAAATGTATCTTGCGGTCACGCAGATACTCGCGGCTGCTGGACGAACGTACACCCGCCCACACACCGAACTTGCGCTTCAACGCCTCCTCCACGATGAAACTTCCGATAAATCCGCTTGCTCCTGTAATTAAAATCGATTCCACTTCTTCAGTTACAAATTACTAATTACTTTTCATCCGGTCCGTCACCTTGACGCTCCTTGTGTTACTCTGTCGCCTCGTTACTCTTCTTCACCGGCTCCACATGGATGCTGACCAGTGTTCCTTTGCCGAACTGCCTTTTCAGCTTGTTCTCCACCGCCGTTGCCGTCTCGTGAGCTTCCTCCAGCGAGATGCTGCCATCCATACGCACATGCACCTCAATGGCACAATAACTGCCGATGCGGCGCGTACGAAGGTGATGCGGCGAGCTGATACCGGGAAAAGAGAGAATCGTCTTCAGTATCTCATCCTCCACCTCGGCAGGCAATGATTTCTCCAACAGTTCGTCCACACACGGTATCAACAACTGCACAGCCACCTTCATAATGAAAAAGCTGACAATAACCGCTGCCACCGGGTCCAGCACCCGCCAATGGTCACCCAAAAGAATGGCGCCACCTATACCCGCTGCCGTGCCTATGGACGAAAACGCGTCACTCCGGTGATGCCAGGCATTGGCAACAACCGCCTGCGAATTCAACTTCCTGCCCTTGAATACGGTATATTGATAAAGCACTTCCTTGAAAACGATGGATACCAATGCAGCCACCAGTGCCAGTATACCGGGTTCCTGCAGAGAGCCGCCTTGCAGGAAGCGGTAAATGGAGGAAGCCCCGTTCCAGAAAATGCCGAATCCCACAAACAACAGAAAAATACCGATAATGGCAGTTGCCAGCGTCTCGTACTTGCCATGACCGTAATCGTGTCCTTCATCTTCGGGCTTTGCCGAAATGCGCACAAAAACAATGACAATAATATCTGTAATGAAATCCGACAAAGAATGTACCGCATCCGCCAGCATGGCGGCACTGTGACCTACAATACCTGCAAAGAATTTGAAGACAAGCAAGAGAAAGTTTACCACACTTCCCACAACCGTCACCCGGTAAATGTCTTTTTCCCGTGTGGCATCTGCTTTTTTGTTCAGAGTTTGCATTTCCATCTGCTTTTCGTCTAAGGTACAGCCTATCTTCACTTTGTGTGCAAATATAGTACATAAATCCATTACAATCTGTCGTTCCTTCATTATTTTCAATAGAATGATAATATTTTGAAGTCTGAGTGAACGAAGGAACGTATTTATTTGTTTACTTTGCAAGAGGTAATCACCACAGATTACACAGATTGACACAGAATCTCTATTTATACATAAAATACATCATAACATTATGGCCAAAAAGAAAGAAAAGAAAGCCGGCAAACGCATGAAGAAGAAAGAGCTCGTCAAAGTACTGCTGGAATTCTTCCACACAAAGCAAGACGAAGTATTATCCCTGAAATACATCTTTGAACAACTCCACCTCACCACACATCCGCTGAAGATGCTGTGCATGGACATCTTGTCCGAACTGTCGATGGACGACTACATCACAGAAGTGGACAAGCACAAATACAAGCTGAACAACCACGGCGTGGAAATGACCGGAACCTTCCAGCGCAAGAGCAACGGCAAGAATTCCTTTATACCGGAAGGTGGAGGCGAACCGATATTCGTGGCCGAACGCAACTCGGCACACGCCATGAACAATGATAAAGTGCGTATCGCCTTCTATGCCAAGCGTCGCGGACGCGAAGCCGAAGGAGAAGTCATCGAGATACTGGAACGTGCCAACGACACCTTCGTGGGTACCCTGGAAGTTGCCAAGTCATACGCTTTCCTTGTAACGGAAAACCGTACGCTTGCCAACGACATCTTCATCCCCAAAGAAAAGTTGAAAGGCGGCAAGACGGGCGACAAAGCCATCGTAAAGGTGGTGGAATGGCCCGACAAAGCCAAGAACCCCATCGGCCAGGTAATCGACATCCTGGGGCGCGCAGGAGACAATACCACCGAGATGCACGCCATCCTGGCGGAATTCGGCCTGCCCTATGTCTACCCCGCTGCCGTAGAGAAAGCTGCCGACAAGATACCCGCCGAAATCTCCGCCGAGGAAATAGCCCGACGTGAGGACTTCCGGGGTGTGACCACCTTCACCATCGACCCCAAGGATGCCAAGGACTTCGACGACGCCCTCTCGATCCGCAAGATCGAAGACGGCGTGTGGGAGGTGGGCGTACATATCGCCGACGTGACCCACTACGTTAAACCCCGCTCGGTGATCGACACCGAAGCCGAGGAGCGCGGCACGTCGGTCTATCTGGTCGATCGTACGATTCCGATGCTGCCCGAAAAATTGAGCAACGAACTTTGCTCGCTGCGCCCCGACGAAGAGAGTCTCTGCTTCTCGGCGGTCTTCACGCTCAACGAGGAAGCCGAAGTACTGGACAAATGGTTCGGCCGCACGGTCATCCTCTCCGACCGCCGCTTCACCTACGAGGAGGCGCAGCAGATCATCGAAACCGGCAAGGGCGACTTCGCCGAAGAGGTGCTGACGCTCAACCGTCTGGCCCAGCGGATGCGCAAAACACGCTTCAAGCGCGGAGCCGTGAGCTTCCAGCGCGAAGAAGCCAAGTTCAAACTCGACGCCGAAGGCAAACCGCTGGGCGTCTATTTCAAGGAGCAAAAGGAGGCCAACCAGCTCATCGAAGAGTTCATGCTGCTGGCCAACAAACAGGTCGCCGAATTCTGCGGACATCACAAAGTGAACGGCCGTGCCGTTCGGCGTACGATGGTTTACCGCGTACACGACGTTCCGAACGAGGAGAAGCTCGAAAAGTTCCGGACCTTCGTTCTGCGCTTCGGCTACGTATTCAAGGCCGACAAGGGACGCGCCGTGGCCAAGGAGATGAACAAGCTGCTGGGACAGGCCAAAGGACGCATCGAGGAGAACGTCATTTCGAACCTCGCCGTACGTGCGATGTCCAAGGCCTTCTATTCGACCGACAACATCGGTCATTACGGCCTCGCTTTCCCCTACTACACGCATTTCACCTCGCCGATCCGCCGCTACCCGGACATGATGGTCCACCGGCTGCTGGCCCGCTACCTCGAAGGAGGCAAATCGGCCGACCGCGACACCTTCGAGAAACTCTGCGTACACGCCTCGGAGCGGGAAGTGATCGCTGCCGAAGCCGAACGCGCCTCGATCAAGTACAAAATGGTGGAGTTCATGCAGGATAAAATCGGCCAGTTCTTCGACGGCCATATCTCGGGCATGAGCGACTGGGGCATGTACGTCGAGCTGGACGAAACCCACATCGAAGGCATGGTTTCGCTGCGGGAAATGGAGGACGACCTCTACCAGTTCGACGAGAACCGCTACGAGGTCTATGGACGCCGCAAAGGACGGATCTTCACCTTGGGCGATGCCGTGCGTATTCGCGTCAAGCGGGCCGATCTGCAACGCCGCCAGCTCGATTTCGAACTGGTGCACGATGCGGCGGCCGACTCCCGCGAGGACGACGTAAAGGGGCACGCAGCGATTCCGGTACGCCGCCAAAGCACGTCCCGACCGGGTAAGGGCGGCAAAACGTCCCGCAAAGGGGGCAAAAAAGGATCGAAGCGATGATCCGGGAACAGACGCAGCGAACCGCCGGGACCGGCCCCAACCGTGCGGAAGAGATATACGAAAAATGTCTGAAGCGTGATCCCCTCACGGCGGAGGAGGCGTATTGGCTTTACGAACAGGCCCCCCTGCAGGAGCTGGCTCTCACGGCTGACCGCGTGCGCCGTGCCGTAGTGCCCGACCTGGAGGTCGTGACCTGGCAGATCGACCGCAATGTCAACATCACCAACGTCTGCATCTCGGGTTGCCACTTCTGCAATTTCCACTGCAAACCCCACCAGACGGAGCGGGCTTTCATCACTACGCTGGATGAATACAAGGAGAAAATCGAGCGGATGCTCGCCCTCGGCGGCGACCAGTTGCTGCTGCAGGGCGGTCTACACCCGAAGCTGGGGATCGATTTCTACGAGGAGCTCTTCTCGACACTCAAGAGCCTCTATCCGCAGGTACGCCTGCACGCCCTCGGAGCGCCCGAAGTGGCGCACATCGCCCGCATCAGCGGCCTCACCACGCTCGACACCCTGAAACGGCTGATCGCCGCCGGATTGGACTCCCTGCCGGGTGCCGGGGCCGAGATCCTCGATCCCGGCGTGCGGAAAGCCATCTCGCCCGCCAAACCTTCGGTCGAGGAGTGGATCCAGGTGATGCACGAAGCCCACTGCCTCAACCTGCCGACCTCGGCGACGATGATGTACGGCCATGTAGAAACATCCCGTCAGCGTGTGGACCACCTGCTGCGCATCCGCGACCTGCAGGCCCGCTGTCCCGAAGGACATTACGGCTTTCTGGCCTTCATCCCTTGGATTTTTCGCTCGTCGGGCACCGAATTGGAGCGGCAGGGAGTTGCAACCCGCTTTTCACCATTGGAATACATTCGCATAATCGCCGTCAGCCGACTGGTTCTGAACAACATCCGCAACATCCAGGCTTCGTGGCTCACCGTCGGCAAGGCCACCGCTCAGGTAGCGCTGCACAGCGGCGCCAACGACATGGGTTCGATCATGATCGAGGAGAACGTCGTTTCTTCGGCCGGGGCGCACAACCAGTTCGATGCCGCAGGCATCCAACAAGCGATCCGCGAGGCGGGCTTCACGCCTCGTCTGCGGGACCAGCTTTACCGAATGCGGTAACGATCCCCATGCGGCAAGCCATATCAACTGAAGAGGGGTATTTCCCTGCACGAAAAAAAGCCGGAAAATTCCGGCTTTTTTATTCGGAACGAATTTTGAACTCTACCCGACGATTATAACCAACTCCCTATGACGGCATATTTACGGCCTGCTCTTCGACAGACAAGATTCTTCTCTCGATCCGGACTTACACGACATCTCGGACTTCTATACCGGACCGTACAGCCGA
>OHOM01000470.1_pt1 | contig 17233 bp, 13 predicted proteins | sample 1569901 | NCBI WGS metagenome assembly OHOM01 (sample SAMEA3879526, study PRJEB24766) | human gut metagenome | biome: human-associated habitat; feature: feces | place: USA | collected 1985/1987
TGTTCCAGTTCTTCCACCGACGGCGGCAGCAGGAACACGGTGGTCGCGCCTGGGAACATGCGGCGGATGTTCGCTGCGCCGTGCACATCGATGACCAGAACGACCACCTTCCGGGCTGCAAGGCGCTTGTCCACTTCCTCGCGCAGGGTACCGTAGTAGTTGCCGTTGTAGAAGTTGTGCTCCACCACCTGATCGGTGTCGATGAGCTGCCGGAACTGCTCTACGCTGCGGTAGTAGTAGTCCACGCCCTCCTGCTCGCCGGGGCGGGGTGCGCGGGTGGTGGCGGAGACGGTCTTTTCGATCTCGGGGTGGGCCTCGCGCAGGGCCTTGACCACACTATCCTTGCCGGTACCGGCGGCACCGGAGACGACAAACAGGTACTTTTCGTTTTCCATTTTTTACTGCTCCTCTGTCGGTTTTCCTTCCGGCTGGCCCGCAGCGCGGCTTGCCACTGTCTCAGGCGTCAGGGCCGAAAGGACTACATGGTCGGAGTCCATGATGAGCACGGCCCGGGTGCTGCGGCCATAGGACGCATCAATGAGCATCCCCCGCTCCCGCGCCTCCTTCACCAGACGCTTGACCGGCGCGGAGTCGGGGCTGACCACAGCCACCACCCGCCCGGCACTGACCAGATTGCCAAAGCCGATGTTGATGAGCTTCATCTGAACTCCTCCGTACTGTTTTTATTCGAGGTTCTGGATCTGTTCGCGGATCTTCTCGATCTCCGCCTTCATGTCCACCACCGTGCGGGTGATGTCCAGGTCCTGACACTTGGAGCCGATGGTGTTGGTCTCACGGTTCAGCTCCTGCGTCAGGAAGTCCAGCTTGCGGCCCACCGGCTCGTCCAGCTCCAGAATGGAGCGGTACTGGGCGATGTGGCTGCGCAGACGGACGGTCTCCTCGTCCACGGCGGTCTTGTCGCCGAAGATGGCGGCTTCCGTCAGGACGCGGGCGTCGTCGATGCTGCGGTCCTCGAGGATGGTCTTGAGCTTCTCGTAGAGGCGGCTGGTGTAGGCTTCGACGCGGCCTGCGCTCAGGGTCTCCACCCTGCCCACCCGCTCCTCGAGGAAGCACAGGCGGCTCTCCACGTCGGCCTTCATCTTGGCACCCTCGGCGGCGCGCATGGCGATGAAGTTATCCAGCGCCTGAGCCGTCACGGCGGAGACGTCGGCCCAGAGCTGTTCCTCGTCCACGTCGGCGTGGCGGGTGGCCAGCACGTCCGGGAAGCGGGTCAGCGTCGAGACAGTGACGTCGTTCTTGATGCAGAGCTTCTCCGAAAGGTTCCGCAGGGCCTTCTGGTAGCTGCGGGCCAGCTCCATGTTGACGGTCACTTCTGCGTCGGCGGCCTCCACGTTCTGGATGGTCATGCTCAGCTCGACCTTGCCGCGGGTGACCCGCTCGTTGAGCTGCTTTTTCAGGCGGCTGTCCATGTAGCTGCAGCTGCGGGGGATGCGGGACGAATACTCGAAATACCGGGAGTTGACGCTGCGCAGCTCGACCGTGATCTCACGGCCATTCAATACAGCAGTCCCCCGGCCAAAACCGGTCATGCTCAGGATCATATGCTCCACGTTTCCTCTCTGTTGATGGGTGGATATGCGGACAAATTACGGTATATGTATCCGCGTTTGGGTATACAGGCCCATGTTACGATACATATGTTATTATTCTACTCTGATGACCGCTTTTTTGCAAGTAAAGCAGACAAAAAAGTGAGGAAGCCCTCTCAGTCATTGCAAAGCAATGACAGCTCCCCCAAAGGGGGAGCCACTGGCGAGCCGGGCCACTCTGAGTTGGACGCCTGAGGTTCGATATGGCGCAAAAGGGCGGGCCTTGCTACAGAGGGCAGCGGCTTCTGGACAAGCGCACCTTGTCAAGCTGTTGTGAATCTCTGTAGCAGGGCACTACTGTTTCTGAAAAAATCAGACTTTGCTCGTCCCGCGTGGGCCTGACCGGCCTGCCAAAGGCTCTCCCTCTGGGAGAGCTGGCGAGCGGAGCGAGACTGAGAGGGCAAGGATGCTACAGAAAAGCAAAAAGCACAGCGATAGCACCGCTCTGACAAAAGCCAGTGCCTATCGCTGTGCAGATATTCTTGGGAAGTGAGCTTGCCCTCTCCGTCATTGCTTCGCAATGCCACCTCTCCCAAAGGGAGAGGCTTGAGCGAAGTTCCCCTCAGTCCTCCATCCGCGCTGCGGCAAGCTCTTTCGTCAGCCGCTTGCGCACTGCAAAGTACGCCGGGATGAGGAAGAAACAGGCGAAGAACCATGCCACAGGGTTGGCGATGCATGCCGCAAAGTAGCCCCAGAGCGGCACGAACCAGAAGCCCACCATGGCACGGGCGACCATCTCGGCCACGCCCGCGAACATGGCAAGGCCGGAATAGCCCAGGCCCTGGATGGTGTAGCGGTAGATGATGAGGACAGCCAGCGGGATGTAGAACACGCTGTTCCAGAAGATGAAGCTGCGGGCATTCGCCATGATCTCCACCTCGCTGCTCTCGAGGAAGAGGCTGATGAGCGGCACATCCAGCACACGCAGGATGAGGAAGGATGCCACACTGTAGACGCAGCCAATGCCCAGCGCGGTATTGACGCCCCGGTCCACACGCTTGAGGTCGTGAGCGCCCATGTTCTGGCTGGCGTAGGTGGTCATGGAGGTGCCGATGCTCTCCAGCGGCACCGAGAGGAACTGGGCGGCCTTGCTGCCTGCGGTCTGCGCGGCCACGATGCTGCTGCCCAGACCGTTCACCGCGCCCTGCAGCACGACGCTGCCGATGGCGGTGATGCTGCACTGCAGACCCATGGGGATGCCCATGTTGCAGAGCTTGAGGCAGTGGCTGGCGCTCAGACGGCTCTCTTCCTTGCTCCATTTCAGCTCCGGGTAGTGGCGGCCGATGTAGATGAGACTGCCGATGCCCGCCACCGCCTGACTGAACACAGTGGCGAAGGCCGCACCGAACGCCCCCATCCGGAAGGTGAGGATGCAGAACAGGTCGAGGCCGATGTTCAGCACACTGGCCACCAGCAGGAAATAGAGAGGCCGCTTGCTGTCACCCAGCGCGCGCATGAGGGCGCTGGTGACGTTGTACAGCAGGGTAAAGGGGATGCCCCAGAAGATGGTGCGGATGTAGATGTCCGCGATGTCGATGATGTTGTCGGGGGTGTTGGTCCAGACCAGCACCGCCCGGGTCAGGGCCACCGTCACCACCGTGAGCACGACGGCGAAAAAGAGGCTGAGCCAGACGGTATTGGCGGTGTAGCGCCGCATCTCGCGGTAGTCCTTCGCGCCGAAGGTCCACGAGATGGGGATGGAGAAGCCGCAGGCGATGCCGTTGACGAAGCCCAGCACCAGATAGTTCAGGCCGCCCACGCTGCCCACCGCCGCCAGCGCATCCACGCCCACGAAACGGCCCACGATGATGGTATCCGCCAGATTGTAGAACTGCTGGAACAGACTGCCCAGCATCAGCGGCACCGCAAAGGCAAGGATGAGCTTGAGCGGGCTGCCCTGTGTCATGTCTTTTGTCATACAAAGCCCCTCCCCGGGCGGTCACTTAACATTTCTTTGCCAAATTTTTCCCGACAAAAACGCCCTGCCGGACGAGGGGCAGGACGTTTTGCGTTTCATGAGTGGTATTATACTCAGCTCATCGTGATTTTGCAAGGGGTTTGGGACAGATTTCTTCGTACAACATTGCTATTTTCTATCGGCGGTTTTTGGTGATTGTGCGCAGGTCAGTTTCCGCGTCCCGCGTGCCGACCCCGAGGGCCGCGGGGTTCGCCGGTCTTATCCTTTCGTTTTGTGTATCATGCAATGCCGTCGATGCCGCTCAGGCTCTCCTTTGAGGGGCTTATGAGATGCCCCAAGTCCTCCGGTATCCAGAGTTTGGCCTTCTCCAAATCCTCCGGTATCCAGAGCTTTATCTCACCCTGGGTATCCGGCAGGTCGTCCCAGTCGTCACTAAGGTCGGTATAGCGCCGCAGGTCACTCTCCAACGGATCGATATACTTTTTGCGCTCCGTGCCGGAGGGTTCGACCAGAACGAGCAGTGGCTTCTTATCCTCCTCGGGAGCGATGTCCTCAAATCGGGCAGCCAGCTGTTTCAGGGACTCGTCAAGTTCACGTCTGAGCTCTTCACTCGTTTTTTGCTCTACCGTTTCCGCTCTCGCAGGCTCGAGCCACCAATCCAAACTCGGGAGGTCGTCCCTTTTTTTCGCAAATTGGAAGCCCATCTCCAGCTCTTGTTTCCGTAATTCGTCGAGTTCGCGTCTGAGCTCTTCACTCGTTTTTTGCTCTACCTCTTTGTGGGTCAATATCAGCCGCTCCTGCGGCTCTGGCGTCTGCACCGGCACCCACTCCTGATAGCGCTCCGACAGGTCATCCCGCGTTTCGCCGTCCAGCCGGAGGCTGATGTCCTCCCTGTTCTGCTTCAGCTCCACGTCAGCGTCCTCGCCCGCCGCGTCGGCCATCTTGTCCACGCTATAGTGGGTCATGGTGTCCTCATAGCGGAAGAAGATGTCCTCCACGCCGTCCTCCCGGAGGCTGGGGATGTCGGTGGTGACGGTGGAGCGGGGAGCGGCGCTCTCAATAAGCACCACATCCCTCGAGGTGAGATCCTCTCCGGCGTCGGAGGCCTTTACGCTGCCGAACACGGGGACGATGCCGCTCTCCGCGACCCCCGCAGGGTCCAGCCGCCGGATGGTGACCCGGCTGGAAAAGAAGCCGCCCACCACCATGCCGCCGGGCAGGGGCTCGGGGGCGTTCTCCTGTGCCGGGGGCGGGACGTCATCATCATCGTCGTCCTCGTCGTCCGGCTGGGGCGTGGGGACGGAGGTGTAGTCGTAGCCCATCCCCTCCATCACGGTGCCGTCCGCGTTCAGACGGGTCAATCGTCCTCCCGTCACCTTGTGTTCCTCGTCAGAAAGGTTCTCTGTGGGTACTTCGCCGTACTTTCCGCCGATGGCCGGGGCCTTGGCGTCCAACATTTGGCTCCTCCCCGCCTTGGCCGTCACCTCGGCGTCGCCGCAGATGATGATGTTATTGGGGTTGCTGGGCGGTGTATCCTGGTCTATCTCAGGCTGCTGCGCACCTACACCGTCGCCGATGCCGGCCGCTCCTGCGCCGCCCACAGCCTCGATGGTGCCGCCCCGGATGGTGATGTTGCTGCCGGTTCTCTCCGCTCCTCCGCCGATGCCTGCGCCGCCTTCGCCGCCCTCAGCGGTGAGGGAGCCGTCCTTGCCCTTGTCGTCCTTGATGGTCAACGTGCCTTTCGACTCTTGTTTGTTCTTCTCAAGGCCCGCATTATTGCTGCCGCTTTTCAGCTTGTTGTCGCCGTCCAGCTCGATGGTGGCATCGCCGCCGCCCTGCACGGTGACGGCGGCATTGCTCTCCCGGACAGGGCCGTCATCGCTGCCATTCCCCTCCTTCTTGCCGCTGACGTCGATCTTCAGGTCGTCGAAGGTGACGTCCACGTCGCCCTTGGAGGTGTCGATGGTGACGGTGTTCTTATCCGACTCGCCGGTAATGACGGTGTCGGTGTCCTTCACATCCTCCTTCTCCCCCTGTGAGACCCAGTTCGTCCCTTCGGTGTCGCCCGCTTTCACGGTGATGTCGCCGTCGGCGATGTTCCACGGGGCCGCATAGGCCGGGATGCCGGAACTCACCACGATGCCCGCGATGACGGCGGCGGCCACGCCCCGCCGGAGTGCGCTTTTCAGTCTCATAGTCTGTCCTCCTTTGGTCTGTTCGTCTTTTGAAGAATCAGCCTTTTCTGACACAAGCTTACCAAAAAATTCAGAGAATGTAAATAAAATCTGCGCGAATCGTGGTGTTTTCGGCGTGAGTGGCGCAAAAAAGCCCTCCCGAGCGGGGAGGGCCATAGCCTGTCTTATTCAGAGTAGTGCGCCAAAAACTGCTTGGTGCGCTCCTCCTGGGGGTGGTCGATGAGCTGGCGGGCCGGGCCTTCCTCCACCACGACGCCGCCGTCCATGAATAGGATGCGGTCGGCCACGTCGCGGGCGAAGTGCATCTCATGGGTGACGATGATCATGGTGGTCTTTCGGTCGGCGAGGTCCCGCAGGACGCGGAGGACTTCGCCGGTCAGCTCCGGGTCAAGGGCGCTGGTGGGCTCATCGAAGCAGAGGATGTCCGGGTGGAGCGCCAGTGCGCGGGCGATGGCCACCCGCTGCTGCTGACCGCCGGAGAGCTGGTGGGGGTAGTGGCCTGCCCGCTCCGACAGGCCCATCTGGGCCAGCAGGTCACGGGCCTGTGCTTCCAGCTGGGCGTGGATAGCCTTTTTGTTGGCCTTGTAGTCGGGCTGCTCCTTTGCCAGAAGCTCCCCCGCCAGCATCACGTTTTCCAGCGCGGTGTACTGGGGGAAGAGGTTGAAGTTCTGGAACACGAGGCCGAAGTGGAGGCGCTTTTTCCGTACCTCGCTCTCCCGCTGGGTGGCAGGGTCGGCGGCGTCCCACATGGTCTCGCCGTTCACCCGGATGACACCGGTGTCGGGACGCTCAAGGAAATTCAGGCAGCGCAGCAGCGTCGTCTTTCCTGAGCCGGACGAGCCGATGATCGCCAGCGCCTCGCCCTGTTCCAGTGTGAGCGAGATGTCCTTGAGGACTTTCGTCTCGCCGAAATTCTTCCCGATGCCGGAGGCTTCGAGTAATGCCATAATTCAGTATCCTCCTTAGCAGCGGAAATAGTTCATCTTTTTCTCGGCCCAGTCCAGCAGCAGGGTGAGTGCGCCGACAAAGACGAGGAAGAAGATCGCGGTGGAGAACAGCGGCCAGATAAGGCCCTTGGCGCTGTACTCCTTTGCCATCATGATGATCTCCTTGTTGGCGATGACGTTCGCCAGCGAGGTATCCTTCACCAGCGTGATGATCTCGTTGCCCATCGGGGGCAGGATGCGCTTGACGACCTGCAGGAGCGTGACCTTGAAGAAGATCTGGCTCTTGGTCATGCCCAGCACCTGACCGGCCTCGGTCTGGCCTTTCGGCACATCCTCGATGCCGCCGCGGTAGATCTCAGAGAAGTAGCAGGCGTAGTTGATGGCGAAAGCCACCACCGCCGCCACCAGACGGCCCGAAGAGCCGGAGGGCCAGGGGTTCGTCATGCCCAGCAGGCCGGGGCCAAGGTAGATGACGATGATCTGGAGCATCAGCGGCGTACCGCGGATGACCCACACGAAGGTCTTGACGACGCCCCGCAGCGGTGCGCACCGGCTCATGGAGCCAAAGGCCACCACAAGGCCCAGCGGCAGCGAAAACAGCAAGGTCAGAAAGAACAGCTCACAGTTGAGCGCGAATGCGCCGGTCAGACGCTCCAAAATCACAGTCACAGAATCACTACACCTATCCGTTTATAATGTAAGTTACTCCGCCAGAGTCAGGCCGTACTTGTCGGCCAGAGCCTGCATGGTGCCGTCAGCCTTCAGCTCGTCGAATGCATTGTCCACAGCCTCGGCCGCGTCGCTGCCCTTGCGGAAGGCCACGCCGTACTCCTCAACGTTCAGCTCATTCACCATCTTGAGGTTTGCGTAGTCGGTACCCTCGCCGATCATGGCAGAGGCCAGAGTCAGGTCGAGGATGGCGGCGTCTGCAGTACCGGCGGCGACTTCCATCAGGCAGTCGGTCTGAACAGCCTTGGAGATGAAATCAGCCTGAGACAGGTCGGCGTTCTCGGTGATGGTGGTCTCACCGGCAGAGCCGGCCTCGGCCACCACGGTCTTGCCGATGAGGTCGGCGGTGGAGGTGTAGTCGGTGCCGTCCTTCACCACCACGACCTGGGCGTTCTTGACGTAGGGCTCGGTGCAGGCCATGTTCTCCTCCCGGTCATCGGTGAGGGTCAGGCCGTTCCAGATGCAGTCGATGCTCTTTGCGGCCAGCTCGGTCTCCTTGGTGTCCCAGTTGATCTCCACGAACTCCGGCTCAACACCCAGCTTCTCACAGACGGCGGTGGCCAGCTCGGTATCGAAACCGGTGAAGCTGCCGTCGGCGTCGGTGTAGTTCATCGGCTCATACACGGTGTAGCCGATGACCATTTTGCCGTTGGACTGGATGTAAGCCAGGTCGCTGTCAGCGGCCGCGGAGCTTGCCGGGGCGGCAGAGGCGGCGGCAGAAGAAGCAGCCGTGGAAGTGGATGCAGAACCGCCGCAGGCGGCAAGGCTCAGTGCCATCGCACCGGCCAGAAAAGCAGATACCAGACGTTTCATATACAAATTCCTCCCTCAGTTTCAGCAGAAGCGGCGCTTCGTTTTACCGCTTTACCATGCTAAATTGTTAAACTGTGACTATAGAATAGCGCGTTTTGCCCCGTTTGGCAAGAGGAAAACCGATTTTTTCGCGTTTTGACGGTTTCCGCCTGTATTCAAGGGAGGGACATAGGAAAATTGAACAAAGCCGTGCCTTTCCGGCACGGCTGCGGCTCACGGGCAGGCTGTCCTTCGTACAACCTCTCAGGCGCTTCGCGCCAGCTCCCCTAGTAGGGGAGCCTCTGGCGAAGAGGCGAGGCTTTACGGTATGCCAAGGCCTCTCCTACAAGGATAGGTGGCATTGCGAAGCAATGACGGAGAGGTTGTATGAAGGACAGGGCGCTCCGCAAGGCGCAAAAATCCCCCTCGGGGAGTCTCTCCGAGGGGGATGCTGTCCGTTTTTCTTATCTTCCCGCCGCAGGAGCGTCAGCTTCTCTCCGGGATGTCGCCTACCATGATGACGAAGAGCCTGGGGTTGCCGTTCTCATCCTTCCACCTTCCGAAGCCGACCCGGTAGCTGGATGCGAGGAAGCTGATAGTGGTCCAATTTTTCTCATTCGGTTCCGGCAGTACCGGTCTGTAGTCGTTACAGAGGTCGATGGCCTGCTTGACGGGGTCGTCCGAGCCTCTGTCCGCTCCATTGTAGAAGATGACCTGTTTGTTGGCGGTGCCGGGGGCGATGCCGATGGTATTCAAGAGCGCTGTGCGAGGCTCAGAACCGATAGAGTGGTAATTGCCCAACTTCAATTTGTTAATGAGAAGAGTTCTTCCATCCTCAGAGCTCACCTGTGTGTACTTCTCCGCCGCCTCACTCAGCTGCGGGTCGGCCTCGCAGGTGATGTTCTTACCATACCGCACATTTATGATGTCCGCCAGAGCCTCGGCCCGGAGGGTGTCGTCCGACTTATCGCCCAACTTATCGCCGCAGCCGGTGAGCAGGGCCAGCGCCATCACGCCAGCAAGGGCAAGGGCAAACAGCTTTTTCAATTTCATGGTCGTTTCCTCCTGTGTCAGTTCTGCGGGGTCTTGATGGTGGCCTGTGTTTGCAGTGCGAGGTAATAGCGGTGGCCGTCACTCTTCTTGTCCGTCATTGTAAAGGCTATGGCTTTCAGAATCGGTATGCCGGAAGCTAGCGGATAAATCTCTATCCCCTGGCTGTACTTCATACTCTCCGCCTGCGCCAGCGCGCTCTGGCCCGGCTTCACTTCTCCGACCCAAAGCCGAACGCTGCCTGTCACCAGATAGTCCTTCAATTCATTTTTAATGATGATCTGTGCATCCCCGGTCAGCCCACCCGCTTCATTATTCAGCCAGCTCGGCTGGAACTGCTGTGCGATGGCCTCGAGCTTTTTGTCCAGCGTCTCGTCCTTCTGATAGTCACCCCCTTGTTGTTTCATTAGGGAGCGGAAGCACTCTTCCACCTGCTTGGCTTTGGAGCTGCTGTCCGAGCACCCCGTCAGCAGGGCCAGCACCATCACGCCCGCGAGGGCGAGGTCTAAAAGTTTCGTTCGCTTCATGGTCGTTTCCTCCATTCGTGCGGTGTGTTTCGGTAATTCTATTATAACTTGCCCCGCCGCCCCCCGGCAAGTGCGATTCACGCAGGTTTCAGGCCCTTTCGCGCAGGTTTGGCCGCCGACCACACCGTTCCGGCAGGGGTTTTGCTGTATTTGTACAAAAAAACACCCTCGCTCTTTCCCTTCTCGCTTTTTGCAGATTTCAGAGAAGAAACACAGGTGTTTCCTTGCTATTTGTCGAAGTTTATGATATGCTATAGGTGCTGCTCGTAAGAGCAGCGGGCGCTGCAAACAACGGCAGGCGGTCAGCCACACTTCCGCAAAGGGGGTGGGCATATGCCGATTACTTTGACGTTTCATCTTTTCGGATGTGTTTTTACGATCAGAGTAAAACGCGAAAACCGCCACCGGGCAGGGTGACGGTTTTCACATTGAAAATCTAATCTCTTGAACCGGGCTGACCGCTTGTCACAGCGCCCTTTCTATTATTAGTATAACAACTCTCCCTCCCGATGTCAAGTCGGGAGGGATTTTTTCTGTCACAGCCCCGAATTCTCAAACGCATCCCCCACGGCCTTCTGCAAGGCGTCGATGGAGATGGTGCAGAGGGCCGCGAGGTCGGCGTCCGAGCCGTCGGCAGGGATGTCCGCCACCTCTTTCTCAGTCTTGCCCTTGAGGTAGCTGCAATAGCCCTCGCTGTGCTCGTACCACTCCTTGCCGAGGCTGGATGCGTTCCGCATCCCGTAGCTGTCGCCCAGCTCAAGCTTGGAGCGGACGGTGTCCGGGGCGGTGACGCCGCCGTCTGCCGCGATGGTCAGCGCAGGCTCTGCCATGTCGCCGATGGCGCTGGTCACACGGCCATCGGCATCCAGCGTCAGGGCCACGATGGTAAGGTCAACTTCTGCGTTCACATCCTTGTCGTCGGTGGCGGTGATGTCCGAAGAGGCATTTTCCGCCTCCACGCCGAGGCTCACCCGGTCGCCCTTTGCCGCGCCGAGGGCGACCGCATTCGCGCAGGCTTTCGCCACGGCGTCGCGGTACCGATCCACCCGGATGGTGCAGCCGGACAGCAGGTCGGCGTCCACAGCCTTGCCGTCCTTATCGGTTTCCAGCATGGATGCCTGCTCGGGCGTCATGCCGATGAGGTAGTCGGCGAAGTCATCGGCCTGCTCGGCCCAGCCCTTTTTCAGCGAAGATGCCGCTGCCAGCGGGTAGTCGTCCCCTTTCTGGCGCTTGGTGCGGTAGTCGGTGGGCATGGTGACGACGCCTTTGCCGTCGGCGGTAACTTCCACTTCCAGCTCATCCAGCATCACGTCGGCCAGCTTGCCGTCTCCGTCCAGCAGGACGGCGGCGGCGATGGTATGGATGGTGCCGGTGCGGGCCTCGTCGGAGGCCTCGGTCAGGATGCCGAGGCCGGTCTTCCAGCCGCCGGTCTGGGTGGTGCTGGCGCTACCGGACGAGCCGGACATGGCGTTCGAGCTGCTCATGCTGCCGGAATCGCTGCTGCCTTTGCGGCAGCCGGACAGCAGCAGTGCCGCCGCCACGGCACAGCTCAGAAGAGCTTTTTGTCTCTGTGTCATAAGCGTTACGCTCCCTTTCATCTCTTTGGGAGTAGTATAGCCCGACACAGAGCCAATCATGCACGTTTGCTCTGAGACCGACGTGTTATCTGGCAAAGTGGGGCAATATTGACGTTATATCATGCAAAATCGCACTTTGCCACTGTGGCAATCTGGTAAGCAGCTGGCACTCTGACCCCACTTTGCCAAAAGGGGCAGAATGCCAAGTTGGCAAACTGGCAAAATATAACGTATCTATATTATTAAATAGCCATATTGCCACTTATTCTACCACAGTATCTCTCACATCAGCGGGCTCAACAGGCGGAGCACACTGTCCAGCAGCGTCCCGGCCAGCGAGGTGCGGCAGTCGGCCAGCTGCACTTCCCGGCACTCTGGCAGGGTGCGGAGCACATCGTCCCGCAGCGCAATGACCTGACTGTTATAGAGCAGCAGCGCCCCGCACTCAAAGTGGAGGAAGAGGCTGCGGTAATCCATGTTGATGCTGCCCACCACGGCGGCGCGGTCATCGCTGACGTAGCACTTGGCGTGGAGGAAGCCGGGCGTGAACTCGTAGATGCGCACCCCCGCCCGGAGCAGCGGCACATAATAGGAGCGGGTCAGCCGGAAGACGAGCTTCTTATCCGGGATGCCCGGCAGCACCAGCCGGACGTCCACGCCCCGCTTTGCCGCCGCCTTGAGGGCTTCCAGCATGGTCTCGCCCACCGCGAAGTAGGGCGTATAGATATAGACATACCGCTGGGCCTGATTGATGATATTCAGGTAGACCGTCTCGGCCAGAGCCTCTTCGTCCAGCGGGCTGTCCCCGTAGGGCTGGATCACTCCGTCCGACTGGGCAGACAGGGCCTCAGCCTGAGGCATAAAAGGCGCATAATCCTCCTCGCTGGGGCGGAAGGCGTTCCAGTGGTCGAGGAACATCACCGTGAAGTTCCAGACCGCCGCGCCCTCGGTGCGGAGAGCTGCGTCCTTCCAGTAGCCGAACCGCTCTTCTTCATTGATATACTCGTCGGCCAGATTGATGCCGCCCGTATAGGCTGTATTTCCGTCCACGACCACGATCTTCCGGTGGTCGCGGTGATTCATGACCAGCGACACCAGCGGCACCACTGGGTTGAACGGGATGCAGCGGATATGCGCCCGCTCCATCTTTACCACGAAATCGGACGGCAGACCCAGCAGACTGCCGAAATCGTCGTAGATGAGCCGGACGTCCACCCCCTGCGCCGCCTTGCGGACAAGGATGTCCTCTACCCCCTTCCACATCTTGCCGGTGCGGACGATGAAAAACTCGAGGAAGATGAAGCGCTCTGCCTTTTCGAGGTCGGCCAGCAGGTCAGGGTACATGGCCTCACCGCAGGGGTAATATTTTGCCGTGGAGTTTTTCCATGCGGGGTATGGCCCGTACTCCGAAATATACCGGCTCAGTCCCCTGCTGGCGGGGTCGAGGGCGTCGGTCTGGCCCGGCTGCTGGGCGAGGTCGGCGGTGTGCCGGCGCTCCACCGCCTGCATCCGCTGGCGCATCCGCTTGGCGGGGGCCTTGTTGCCGAAGGCCAGATAGAGCGCACCGCCCAGCAGCGGCATCATGCCGATGAGGACGAGCCAGATGATCTTATAGTCGCTGTTCTCGTCCTTCCGCACGAGGTAGAGGGTGATGAAGAGGCTGAGGACGTTCAGCCCCGCATTCACCCACACCTTTCCGGCGGTGAGGGAGAAGAAGGCCCAGAGCAGCCAGCCGATCTGCAGCAAAACAAGGGCCACTGTGACCGTGGCCCTGTTGATGACACGATTGAAGAACCGTACGACCGGCAGCCGAAAGAACATCTGCGCCTCCCCCGCTGCCTTTCGGCAGCATTTTTATGGGAATAGTATAGCGCAGAGATGCGGAGATTTCAAGCTCAGGCGTCCGCGTCCTCGAAGCCCACCATGAGGCCGCCCAGCTCGGCGTAGTAGCTGCACAGGCCGCCGCACTCGGTCACCCGCACCTGTGCGCCCTCGAAGACAGCTTTCACCATGTGCATCAGGCGCTCGGCGGCGGCGGGGTTGCCGCAGTGGGCAATGATGACCTTGCCGTTCGTGTAGCCGTGGCCTTTGAGCTCCAGCACGATGCGCTCAAGAGCGCCGTGCTCGCCGCGGGTCTTGCAGAGGACGTCCAGTTCGCCCACATCGCTGGCCTTGCCGATGACCCGGATGTTGAGCATCCGCGCCACAGCGGCCACAGCGGGCTTCACCCGGCCATTCCGGGCCAGATTCGCCAGCGATTCCAGCGAGAACAGCAGATGGGTGTGGTGACGGTAGCGCAGCATCTCTTCGCACACCTCGTCAAAATCCTTACCCTCTTCGATGAGCGCACGGATGTGCTCGGCCAGCAGCACCAGTTCCGGGCCGGCAGACAGGCTGTCCAGCACAAAGACCTGAGCACCCGGGTGCTCTGCCTGATACTCCTCTGCGGCCAGCTGGGCGGCGTTGCAGCTGCCCGACAGGGTGCCGGTGATGGTGATGGCATAAATTTCATCTGCGCCCTCATAAGCCTCCAGCCAGTCGCCGATGTTGGGGCAGGAGGTGCTGGTCTTGCCCTTATAGGTGCGCAGGGCAGTCGCCATTTCCACGGCGTCCAGCGTGCCGTCGTCGAGGTATTCCCTCTCGTCGGTCACGATCTTCAGAGGCACAGCAGCAAAATCCACACCGTCCAGCGCATACAGGCTGGCGGAAGAGTCCACAACGATTCGTTTCATCTCATCTATCTCCATTCCGGCGGGTGTCCGCCGCATTTTTTACGTTCGATGAGTCCACTATATCAGTTTTTCAAAAACCTGTCAAGCGATTTGTAAAATTCTTAATATCGTTTTCATAAACGGTTGACCCCGACTCAAAAATGCGATATACTACCACCATGAATCAGGAAATGAAACGCCGTGTCACGGCCTGCGCCGCCGGGTTTTCCCTGCCGCGCTACCGGGAGCTTCCCTCCGTGGGGCTGTATCTCGACCAGACCGTGCAGCTCGTCAACAGCTGCTTCCGGGGCTTCCCCGGGGTGGAGCTTACCCCCTCGATGGTGAGCAATTATGTCAAGAAAGGAGTCATCTCCCACCCCGTCAAAAAGAAGTATTCCCGCGAACAGCTGGCTTCTCTCATCTATATCGTATTGTCTAAAAATGTCCTCTCGCTGGAAAACATCGACGCCCTGTTCCAGATGCAGCGGGCTCACTGCACCGCCGCCGAAGCCTACGACTATTTCTGCGACGAGGTGGAGAACTGCCTGCCCTACATCTTCGGGGCCAGCCGCACCATCCGCGACCTCGACCCGGATGCCGCCGACGAAAAGCGTCTGCTGCGCGGCACCATCGTCGCCGCCGTGAACAAGATGTACCTCGACTGCTGCTTCGTCGCCATGCGGCAGGAGGAAGCGCTCTGGCCGGGGATCCTGGGCGACTTACAATAAGATAGGTACAAAAAGCCCCCGGCACCATGCGGAAGTGCCGGGGGCCTGTTTATAGGAAAGCGGAGCTTTGCGGTAAACTCCGCCTGCGGGGGAGGCTAAGCTTAGTTGAGCAGCTCGTTGTGTGCAAAACCGCCCACCGTCAGCTCTGCGCTCTCACCGGAGTGGGTGAGCGTAAAGAGGGTGTCGTCCACGCCCAGAGACAGCATGCTGTCGATGTTCAGGGCGGTCTCACGGAGCTGGGTGCGGAACACGAGGGTGTTCACGCCCTGCGCCTTCAGCTCCTTCAGGTTGCTCAGGCAGCCGGAAAGCACGGCAGCCTCAGCAGGCACTGCAATAGTATACCGGCCCTCGGCCATGGAGGTCTCGTAGGCCCCTGCCCCGGTAACGGTCAGGGTGACAGCGGAGGAGCCTCCGTTGCTCTCGGGCACCAGCATCGGCACAAATTCCCGCTTCTCGGTCTCACCGCAGTTTGCGCACTTGTAGATGGTGTAGCCCTCGGAGGTGTAGGTAGGTGCGACCACTTCCATACGCTCCGTGAAGTGGTGGCCCAGTGCGTCGATGGTCTCCTCGTAGGTCTCGCCCACATGGGTGGTGCAGGTGTAGACCCGCTTGCCCGGGGTGGTGCAGGTGGGCTCCACCGTAGCCGTCAGCTCGTAGCTGTGGCCGTCCTGCTTGATGCCGACTAGGTCACCTGTGACGGTAATGCTGCCGTCCTCCTTCTTGACTACCTTGGCGTTCTCCACCTCTTCGATCTTGCCGCCATTGGTCTTGATCTCGACATTTCCGATGATACCGTTTCCCTTTCCATCCCGCTCGCCCGGCATGGCGGTGACAAGGGTACCGCCCGTTTCAACACTCAGGCCAATCTTGCCATTCCTGCTAGTCTTGATGCTGCTGCCATTGGTGGCTTTGCCGTCGGCGCCCTCTGCCTTGCCGCCCAGCGCAGTTGTCGTGCCTCCCTTCACAGTAACTTGGTTACTATTACCATCATAGAAACTCGCATTGCCGCCGGTGGCCTTGCCCGAGCCCGACTTGGCATTGCCGCCGATGAGCGTCGTCTCGCCGGCGGACACGATACCGCCACTTATTCCACTTATTCCACTTATTCCACACGTTCCATTGAGAGCATCGCCTCCGGTAACAACGCCGCTTTTCGACTCTGCATTGCCGCCGATCGCCGTCAGCTTACCGCCCTTCTGGACCTCATAGCCGCAGCCAACGCCTGTCCCCAAGAAGCGGAGAGCAGCACCACCCCAGGCACTTCTCTTCACAGTCTTATGATCGCCGCCAATGGCAATGACCTCGCTGCCCTCTCCAACAACGACCTTTCCCTTCACGAAGAGGCTAATGCCTGTGCCGCCACCTGTACTTGTATCCTCTCCAGGGTGCAGCTGGCCGCCGCCCTTTGCAGTGAGCTTCGAATTTTTGATGTTAACTTCATCGTTGGCAGATATGCCATCGCCGCCGCCGAAACCGCCGGTGGCCGTAACCGTTGCATTCACCAGATCCAGCTTTCCACTAGTAGCACATATGCCAAAGGATCCGCCCTTAGTGCCCGAGCCGCCGGTGGTAGACAGAGAGGAGCCCTCCTTGCCCTGGATCGTCAGCTTGCCTTTACCAGATGTTATTCCTCTCGTCCCAAAATCGCCGCTGTTGCCGCCGGTCAGCTCATTCTTGCCCTCCAGCTCCAGCGTCACATCGCCGGTGCCCTCGATCTTCACAGCATCTTTGCCCGTATCCCCTGCATCCACCTTCAGGTTACGGAGGATGACCTTCAGGGGGCTGGCATAATCATTGATGATCTTTACCACATTGCGGGCGGCTTCCTGAGCCTTTTCGGTAAGGGAGGTGGGGGCGTTGGTGTCCCCGTAGGTCTTCTCCTCAGCGGCCTTTTTCTCCCCGGTCTCCTGCTCCGCAGCAGGCTTTGCGGCAGGCTTGGCGGCCTCCTGCTGGGCCTCGGCGTCATACTGGCCGTACTCGATCACCTGATCGGAGGTCTTTTCGGTCTGCTCCGGCTCCTGAGAGTCGGCGGGCTTCTCCTGAGTCTCCTTCTCCTGGGCCTGCTTCTCCTCGTCCTCCGGGGCCAGCAGCTCCAGAGAGCCGGGCTCCTGGGCCTGCTCCTCGGTCTCGCCGGACTTTTCAACCTCGGAGGCGTTTTCGCCGGACTTTTCGGCCTCGGAGGTGTTTTCGCCGGACTTTTCGGCCTCGGAAGTGTTCTCTTCCTCTGCGTTCAGGCTTTCGGTGGGCTTGGTATTGTCGCCGGTGTTGTCGCCGGTGATGATGATGTCATCACTGTCGTCCTCGCTCTTCTCGACAGCCACACCGCCCACCGTGATGGTCGGCTTGCCGCCATCTGGACCCACCGAGATTTCCACATTGCCCTTACTCACATCGCAGATGTAAGCAGCCGAGGCCGGGGCAGCAACTGCCGACACCGCCATGCTCAGGG